>ENA-ORDC01000024-ORDC01000024.1-marine-metagenome-genome-assembly--contig:-NODE-24-length-211769-cov-7.953073_pt1 | contig 211769 bp, 206 predicted proteins | sample MGYA00237783_ERZ508515 | MGnify/ENA primary metagenome ERZ508515 (study PRJEB26186, sample SAMN06268792) | marine metagenome | isolation source: Eden Landing Ponds, San Francisco, CA, USA | place... | reverse complement strand
ACGCCGTGTTCGACGCTCCAGTTCCCGAAGTAGAACATGAGCATCATGAGCGCGCCGAAGAACGCCGCGAGGCGGACGACGGCACCGACGATGAGGCCGAGGCCGATGAGGACCTCACCCCACGGGACGGCCACGTTCGCGAACTCGACGAACCACGGCGTCGAACCCATCCACGCGAAGACACCAGCGAGGGGGTTGCCGTTCGTCGCGGCGACGTTGTTCAGGTAGCCGCCCGCGCTGAACGGCTCCGCGGCGAGGACCTTGGTAATCCCCGAGTAGAGGAACGCGTAACCCATCATGAGCCGAAGCGCGAGGACGAACCACGCGCTGAGGCTGTGGGCTTTCCCGGTGACGGTGAAGCTACCGATTCTGCTCTGGAAGACGTTCGGTCCGGTTTGAGTGGTGTTAGTTGCCATTAGTGGTCTCCTCGTTTATGCAAACGCTAAGAAGCAGTATATAGCGCGTGGCTGATTCCCGAGGGTGGAGAAACAGCCGTTTGAGAGCCCAGATACGCCGTTTTCGTTATTTCGTCTCGGAGCGGGTCACGGCCCGCCGTCGACGGCGTCGACCAGCGAGACGACCTCCGCGATGTTGCCACCGTTTTTGGCGGTCCGGCGGATGCGCTCGAGGAGACGCCCGTAGAGGTACGCCCCGTCGCCACCGTCGTCGTAGAGAGTTCGGTCGAACTCCTCAAGTGCGTCGACGACCGCGGTCCGACGGTCGAGAGCTTCGACCGGCTGGCCGTCGAGGGCGGTCGTGACGACGCCGCGAGCGTCGGCCGCGAGGGCTTCGATTCCGTCGGCGATCTCTCCGTTCGGTGGGGCTGGCTGACGGCCGACGATTTCCGCGATACCCTCGGCGTGGTCGGCGACCCGTTCCAGCTGTCTGGCGATGCGGAACTGCGTGAATGCGGTCAGTCGGTCGGTCTCCAGTTGGTCCATCTCGCGCACGTCGACGAGGACGCGGTAGAACTGTCGGCTGACGAGCGCGAACAGGCGATCGACGTCGTCGTCGCGCAACGCGACCCGACGGGCGAACTCGGCGTCGCCCTCGACCACTGCCTCGACGGCGTCGCGATGCATCGGCAGCGCCAGCTGTCGGAGTTGGCTAATCGTCTGTTGGAGCGATATTTCAGCCGGGTCGAGCAGGCTCCGAACCACGAGCGACCGGGTCGTCTCCTCTGCGACCTCCATGCCGACCAGCCCGGTGATGGTTCCGGTCGCGGCCCGCCGTTGTTCGGGCGAGAACCCTGTCGTCGCCTCGATCTCGATCGTGTCGGCGCCGGCGGCGTAGGCCGCCTGAATCCGCCGGACCAGCATCTCCGTCTCGAAGGTATCGGCATCGATCGTGGCTCTCCGGTCGGCGCTGGCGTGTTCGGTCGGCGCGACCACCAATCGATCCTCGAACGGGTAGATGAACAGCCCGGTTCCCGGCGCGATGTCGCGTTCCTGTGCCCAGCCTTTCGGAATCGAGACGGTGAACGTCGACCCGCCAGCGAGTTGGACCTTCCGTTCGGCCGGCCCGCCGTCGGTTGCAGTTCGTTTCATATTAGTAAATCAACTCGTCATCGTGTTCGACCATGTAGACGATGCGTGCACAGACGTTGACCGCGTGGTCGGCGACGCGTTCGAGGTCCCGAATCGTCAACAGCAACCGCGAGGTGTCTTCGAGTATCGCCGCCGACTCGTCGCCGTAGTTCGTCCGGAGTAAATCCTCGACGACTGTCCCGCTGGCCGTCTCACAGAGGTGGTCGATGTCGTCGTCGCGCAGCGCGACCTCACGTGCAATCCCGGCGTCGCCGCGGTCGTAGGCATCGATGGCGTCGGCCACCATCGCCCGCGCCCGCTCGCCGATGTGTCGGATATCGACCTCCGGGTACCGTTGGCGTTCGGCGTCGAGCGCGTAACCCGCGAGGTTGCTCGCCAGGTCGGCGATGCGTTCGAGGTCGGTGAGTATCTTGAACGAGGCGGCGACGAACCGGAGGTCGCTCGCGACCGGCTGTTGGAGCGCGAAGAGGCCGATGCAGTCGGATTCGAGGTCGAGATACGTCTCGTTGATTTCGTCGTCGCCCTCGATGACCCCCCGGGCGAGTTCCTCGTCTTTCGTCTCTAACGCCGTCAGCGCGCCGTCGTAGCGGCCGAGGACGACCTCGCCCATCTCGACGACATCGGCCCGAAGCGTCCGCAGTTGGCGCTGATAATCCGTTCGTGGCATCGTTATCCGAACTTGCCGGTGATGTAGTCCTCGACGCGGTCGCTGTTGGGGTTCTCGAAAATCCGGTCGGTGTCGCCGTACTCGACCAACTCGCCGCCAGTGAGGAAGACGGCCGTCTGGTCGGAGATGCGGGCGGCCTGCTGCATGTTGTGGGTGACGACGACGACGGTGTACTCCTCGGCCAACTGCTCGATGAGGTCCTCGATTTTGGCCGTCGCAATCGGGTCCAGCGCCGAGGCCGGTTCGTCCATCAGGATGACGTCGGGGTCGACCGCCAGACAGCGGGCGATACAGAGCCGTTGCTGTTGCCCCCCCGAGAGGCTGAGAGCGTTCTCGTCGAGGCGGTCTTTGACCTCGTCCCACAGCGCCGCCTTCCGGAGGGACTCCTCGACGATTCGGTCCCGCTGTTGGCGGTCGTCGCGGCCGGTGAGGCGGTCGAAGAACCCGGTTCGAATGTCACCGTGTTTGCGCGGCCCGTAGGAGACGTTCTCCCGAATCGACTTCGGGAACGGGTTCGGCGCCTGAAACACCATCCCGACGCGCTTGCGAAGTTCGACGAGGTTGACGCCGTCCCGATAGATGTTCTCGCCGTCGTAGGATACGTTGCCGTCGATTTCGGCTGCTCGAATCCGGTCGTTCATCCGGTTGAGACACCGGAGGAACGTCGATTTTCCGCATCCCGACGGTCCGATGAGCGCGGTGACGCTCTCCTCGGGAATCTCCATGCCGATGTCCTTCAGCGCGTGGTCGTCGCCGTAGTGGACGTTGAGGCCACTCACCGAAATCTTCGGGTCGCCCTCGAAGTCGTACTGGCGCCACGATGGCCGAATCGTCTCCTCGGACTCACCGACCGTCGTCGTCCGTGGAGTCTGGGGTTCGTCGGTCCGTTCCGTCTCGTTTAGTGTCGTGTTACTCATAGTTGAGTCTCCGTCTGAAGTACATCCGCGTGGCGATACCGACCGCATAGAACGACAACACGACCACCAACAGCACGAAGGCGGTTCCCCAGCCGTACTCGACGGCGTTGTCCGCGGAAACGCCCGAGGTGATGGTCGCGTACAGTTGATACGGCAGCGCCGGCGCGCTCTGCAGTAGCGCGTCGTTGGCGACGAACGGCGGTGCCGACGTGAACTCGAAGGACCCGAGAACGTTCGGCGCGTCGTCCCGCAAACCACCGGACATCACCAAGAGAATGGGTGCCGTCTCGCCGGCGATGCGACCCACACCCAAGATGACGCCGGTGACGATGCCGGGCATCGCCGCCGGAACGACGACGCTCTTGATGGTCTCCCACTGGGAGACACCGAGGGCGGCGCTTGCGTCGCGGTACTCGTCGGGAACGGACTTGATGGCCTCCCGAGAGGTGATGAGACACAGCGGCATCAGCATGAATCCCAACACGAGGATGCCCGACAGCAGCGAGGTGGTGCCGCCGAGTCGTGGCACGAGGAACGCGTAGCCGAACAGGCCGTAGACGACCGAAGGCGTCGACCACAGCCCGTTCGTGGCGATTTCGACCGCGCCGACGAACGGTCCCTGTTCGGCGTACTCGGTGAGGAAGACGGCGGCGGCGACGGCGACGGGCACGCCCGTTACCGTCGCGCCGACGACGAGATACAGCGTCCCGACGATGGCCGGGAACACCCCATTGACCACGTCCGGGCGGAACGAGTAGCCGTTCAGTACGAACGGCCAATCGAAGGGATACAGCGAGAACCCCTCGAAGGCGGGGCCGATTCCCTTCGTGACGATAAAGAGGATGACCGCCAACAGGACGGCCAACATCCCGAGGGCGTTCAACGCGACCAGGAGGTACGCGCCGGCCTGTCGGCCCTCGCTGCCGTAGCCGCCGTAGGCTTTCGCGCCAGCCCACGCCGTCAGGAGCGCGGCAGCAGCCGTCAGCGTCGGAATCGTCATCGACCCGCTGAACGCCGCCGAGAGCCACTCGGGGTCCCACAGCCACGCCGGCGTCAGCAGGTTCGTCAGGACGGCCCCCGAGACGGCGACGGCGACGACGACCGCCGGCAGCGTCGACCCGATGTCCTCGGACAACAGTCCGAGGCCGACGAACGTGACCGCGCCCGCGAGCAGGCCGACGGGGAAGCCACCAAGCGGACCGAGCACACCGAGTTGGAGGGTCGCAAGCCAGACGGCAGCGGCGGCGATGGCGCCGAAGACCCCCGCCGTGACCGTGCCGGGGGTTTGGTCGGGCGTCGTATCGAACGCCCCGAGTGCCGACCCGACGCCGACGACGCCGACACCGAGACCCATCGTCAGTAGGCCGACGGCGAGGAAGTCGTACAGACCGATGCCGAGGACGGACGCTTCCTCGGTCACCACACGGGCGACCGCCAGCACCGACAGCATGAACACGAGGAGACCGATGCCGATGACCGTCGAAGCGACGCGTTCGCCGAGCGTCGTCTCGTCGGTGACCAGCGTCGAGGCGTACTCGTCGCTCATGGGTCACCCCCGAGTTTCTTCTCCATCCGAAGTTCGACGCGGCGCGCCCCGACGGACAACACCAACACGGTGACGAATAGCACGACTCCCGCCGCGAACAGCGCGCTCAGATGCGTACCGTCGGCGTTTCCGTACTGACTGGCGATGAGACTCGTCAACGTCTCGGTACTGGCGAAGACATCGGCCAGCGGTTGCGGGAGCTGTTGGCTGTGGCCGATGATGACCGTCGCAGCCATCGTCTCGCCGATGGCCCGACCGATGCCAAGCAGGACGGCCGCCGAAACGCCCGACAGCGCCGCCGGGAGCGTGATGCTCTTGGTGGTCTGCCACTCCGTGGCCCCCATCGCGACGGAGCCGTCGCGCATGCTCGCAGGCACGCTCGTGAGCGCGTCGTCGGCGACGGAGACGACCGTCGGCAGCGCCATCAAGCCGATGACGAGTCCGACCAGAAAGAGGCTCCCGAGGTTCGACATCCGAAGGTTCTCGAAGAGGAACGTGTTCAGCGTCACGAAGCCGAGATAGCCGTAGACGATAGAGGGGATGCCGGCCAGAATCTCCACGCCCGGCTTCACCGCGTCGCGGACCATCGGCGGCGCGATTTCCGCGAGGAACAGCGCCCCCGCGATGCCGAGTGGTCCCGCGATGACCATCGCGATGGCGGTGGTCACGAGCGTCCCCCAAATCATCGGCACCAGCGAGTAGGTGTTCGAACCGGTGCTCCAGAACGTCTCGACGGCCGGCAGCGAGACGCCGAAGACGGTCACGGGGTCGGTGAAGCCGAACAGGCCGGTGCCCATTACCCGGAAGGCGGGAATCGCCCGATAGAAGATGAACACCGTGATGAGGCCGAGAATCGCAATCGTCGAGGTAGTGGCGATGAGCGTGACGACTCGTGCGGTTACGTCTTGGTGGGCGACCCAGCCGTAGGCGACCGCTCCCACGAACGCCACCAACGGAACCGCAGCGAGCGGGCTATTCAACAGGAACAACGCGAACGTCGCGAACAGACTGAACGACAGCACGGCGATCATCGCAGCCGCCTTCGTCGAGAGTCCGCTCGCCCGTTCGAGTCGCGGAAGCCGTCCGAACAGGGTCGAGCCGAGCATGGAGTGAGAAGTTTCGTGAGTGATTCGGTTCCGAACGGCTCAGTTCGACGGCTCCGGGAGTTTGTCAATCTCTGCCTGCCTGCGGTCGTCGTTCAGCGGCAGGTAGTCGTTGGTCTCGACGAACATCTGCTGGCCGTAGTCGCTGAGAATCATCCGAAGGAAGGCGGCCTCCTTGTCGGAGGTGCCGTCCCACGTGTAGCAGTGCAGCGCCCGCGACAGCGGGTAATCGAGGGTACCGAAGTCGTCGGGGTACTCGTACAGCGTCCCTTCGATTTCGAGGTCGATGGCCGGCGTCGCGTCGTCGACGAAGGCGAGGGCGATGTACGCAATCGCGTTGTCGGAGTTGTCGACGAGCGTCTTGACCTGCTGGTTTTGGCCCTTTCGGGTGTCGACACCGGGCATCTCGGCGTCGGGGTCGCCGAGGACGTTCGCGCGGAACGAGGTGTCGGTCCCGGAGCCGACCGCACGACCGACGGCCTGAATTTCCTTGTCGGGGCCGCCGAACTCCGACCAGTTCGTGACGTTGCCGCGGTAGATGTCCTGGATGTCCGAGAGGGTCAGCTGCGTGATGCCCGCCTCGTACAGTTCGGAACTGACGATGATGGGTTGGGCGTCGATGGCGACGACGTGGTCCGTAAACGGTTCGAGTTCGGACTCCGGTCGGTCGGGGAACTCCGCGCTGACGGGGGCGCTCGCGTCACCGATGTCGACCTGTCCCTTTTCGAGCTTTTCGAGACCGACACCCGTGTGGTTCAGACCGACGCTGACGAAGAACGGCGGGGTGCCCTCCTCGCCGCTGGGTTCGAAGCCGTAGAGGCCGGCCCAGTAGTCGGCCATGTTCTTGTCCGTCTCGATGCCGTACTGGCTGGGACCCCAGTACTCCTCGTCGGAAGCCGGCGCGTTGCCGTTCCACAGCGACCCACCGCGACTCGTTATCGGGTACACCGTCGAAGAGCCGTCGGCGGTCAGCGGGGCGGTACCCGAATCGTCGGCCGACCCGGTCCCCTCGTCGCCGCCCAGACAGCCAGCAAGCGATGCTACCCCGGCGGCGCCGGTCGCGAGAATCATTTTCCGCCGCGATACAGCCACGCTCGGACGCTCTGAGTCCTGCGTCATCACCTGATGAGAACGGAACTGGTACTAAACCGGTTTATAATAGCCCTATCACCGGATACTGTTCGTCGGGTACGGCTCACGTCCTGCACAGAGGACAACGTACGACTCCGAGTGCTATCGAGTGCTATATACCGCACATAGCGTGGCGTCGATTGCACGGGGTGGGGGAAGCGAGCTTTGGTGTGTAGAGTCAATTTAGCTGCTGCTCAAGCTTTCCTTATACTCTGCCCTATGGACATGCTTTTAACGCCTTATCGAAACAATTACTTGAGAGTCTGTTCAACTGTTTTCCGATGGCACAAGCCACGGAACGACTCCAGCGGTACCTCGAAGACGAACTCGGGGAGTGTCGCAGCGAGGACGTCGAGCGTCGCCTCGAGGAACTCGGGGCCCTCGAACGCGCGCTTGGGGAGGCCCGCGTCGAGGCGGAACTCGGCGTGCTCTCGGCGCTGGCAAACGAGACGCGCTACACGCTCGTCCGCGTGCTCGTCGCCGCGGGCGAGGAGTTGTGCGTCTGTGAACTGACGCCGCTCGTCGACGTGAGCGAGAGCGGTCTCAGCCACGCGCTGTCGAACCTCGTCGACTCGGGCCTCGTCGAGGGTCGAAAGGAGGGCCGCTGGAAGAAGTACCGAGCGACCAACCGCGCCGTCGCGCTCGTCACCGTCCTCGAGGGCAGCATCGATGAGTAACGCCCACGAGCACGGCCCGGATTGTGACTGTGAGAGCTGTGGGGACCCGCGGTCGATGGACTTCCTCGATAAGTACCTCACCGTCTGGATTTTCGGCGCGATGGCCCTCGGCGTCGGGTTGGGCTTTCTCGCCCCCGGCGTCACCGAGCCGATTCAGGAGTTCCACCTCGTCGAAATCGGCCTCATCTTGATGATGTACCCGCCACTGGCGAAAGCCGACTACTCGAAGCTCCCGACGGTGTTCTCGAACTGGCGGGTGTTGAGCCTCAGTCTCGTCCAGAACTGGCTCATCGGCCCGACGCTGATGTTCGGGTTGGCCGTCTTCTTCTTCAGCGGCCTCGTTCCCGGCCTGCCGGCCCGCCCCGAGTACTTCCTCGGATTGGTGTTCATCGGGATGGCCCGCTGTATCGCGATGGTGCTTGTCTGGAACGAACTCGCCGAAGGCTCCACCGAGTACGTCACCGGACTCGTCGCGTTCAACAGCCTCTTTCAGATACTCACCTACGGCGTCTACGTCTGGTTCTTCGCGCTCGTGTTGCCGCCGCTGTTGGGCATGGAGACGCTCGTCGCGGGCATCACGACCTTCGACATCACCATCGGACAGGTCTTCTGGGCCATCGCCGTCTTCCTCGGCATCCCCTTCGCCGGGGGCTTCCTGACCCGCACGGTCGGCACCCGAGTCAAGAGCGAGCAGTGGTACGACGAATCGCTCGTCCCGAAAATCGACCCGCTCACGCTCGTCGCCTTGCTCTTTACCGTCGTCGTGATGTTCGCCACCCAGGGCGGCGCCATCGTCGACCAGCCGACCGACGTGCTGTTGCTCGCCGTTCCGCTGACGATTTACTTCGTCGTGATGTTCCTCGTCAGTTTCGCGATGGGACGTGGCATCGGCGCCGACTACTCGACGACGACCGCCATCGGCTTCACCGCCGCATCGAACAACTTCGAGTTGGCCATCGCCGTCGCCGTCGCCGTCTTCGGCGTCGGCTCCGGCGTCGCCTTCGCCACCGTCGTCGGCCCGCTCATCGAGGTGCCTGTCTTACTCGCCTTGGTCAACGTCGCGCTGTACTTCCAGCGCCGGTTCGACTGGAGCGGCTTCGAAACCGGCAGTCTCGACGACTCGACGACCGAACCCACGACGAACGACGATTAACATGTCCACCAACGACACCACCGACCCGGTTCGCATCGCCTTCATGTGCGTCCAGAACGCCGGACGCTCCCAGATGTCGACGGCTTTCGCCGAACGCGAACGACGGCGGCGCGGCCTCGAAGATCGTATCGAAATCCTCACCGGCGGCACCGACCCCGCCGACGCCGTCCACGAGGAAGTCATCGAGGTGATGGACGAGGTGGGCTTGGACCTCTCGGAGCGCAAGCCACGGGAAATCACCGTCGAGGAACTGAACTCGTGTGAGTACGTCGCGACGATGGGGTGTTCGACGTTAGATGTCGGCGACGTCGACGACGGCGTCGACGTTCACGACTGGGCGCTGACCGACCCCGACGGGAAGGAACTCGAGGACGTCCGTGAGATTCGAGACGAAATCGAACGGAAGGTGGCCGCGCTGTTCGACGAAATCGAGTCGTCAACCTGACCGGCTGGGGTCCGCCCGCAACCCGTCCCCTGAGATACGGACACACAGAGAGGACAGCGGAACACCCCGTATCCCCTGATAGCGGCACGAAGAGAGCGTTTAACGTAATTATTTGGACGCTTCTGCTAGTGGATTTTTACCCATCCTCCTGTCAGTGAGCGGTGATGACTGCGGGACAGAGCGGACGGCAGAAGCGAACCGAACCGACGACATCGACGCGGCGGGCGGTCCTACAGGCCGCCGGCGCCGGGTCGGCGATGGGTGCACTGGCGATGCTGTTTTCGAGCAGCGCGGCGGCCAACGACGCCGACCCACACGGAGCGGCGGCGGCCGACGACATCTTCGATGTCGACCGAACGAGCGAAGCGGTGTATCCCCAATCGGTCGCGAGCGGCGGGCCCACACCGAGCGGCGCCATCGTCTGGACGCGAATCGACCCGGCCGCCTACGAGGGTGACCAGCCGGTCGGCCTGCAGGTGACGCCCGCCCCGGACCGCGAGACGGCAAACACCGACGCCGACTTCTCGACGGCCGAGACGCGACACTTCCGGGTACCGTCGTCGGCGTTCGGCCCCGACTCCGATTACACGCTGAACGTCGATTTGGACGGCGAACTCGACGCTGACACCTTCTACTTCTACCGGTTCGTCTACGACGGCGACGCCTCGCCGGTCGGCCGCCTGCGGACCCTACCGGACCCCGAGGCCGACCCCGACCGACTGAAACTCGCGTGTGCGTCCTGTAACAACTACCTCCACGGCTACTTCGGCGGGTTCGCACACATTGCCCGCGAGGACGCCGACTACCTGCTTCACCTCGGCGACTTCGTCTACGAGTACGGCGGCGCGGGCAACCAACCTGACCGGGACATCCAGTTGCCCTCGGGCAACGACGTGGCCCACACCCTCGCTGACTTCCGGACCATCCACCGCACCTACCGCGCCGACGAGCACATGCAGGCGGCGCTGGCCCGCCACACCCTCGTGATGACCTGGGACGACCACGAAATCGTCAACAACCGCTGGTGGAACTACGAGACGGGTGCGCCGAACACCGCCTCCCACCCCTACGGCGACGACCCCGAGAAGATGCGACGGCTGTACGTCGAGGGCATCGAGGCGCTGGCCGAATACGTCCCGTTCCGCGTCGAGTACGACCGCACAGCCGAGGACCTCCACGAGCGGTTCCGCCTGTACCGCTCGCTCGAATTCGGCCAACTCGCGGAGCTGTTCATGACCGACGAGCGCCTGTATCGTTCGCCGCCGCCCGAAGACGAGTTCGGCCAACGCGACATCGCCGCCCCACCCGCTCGCAACGTCGACGACCCCGACCGGACGATGCTCGGCGGCGACCAACGGGAGTGGTTCCTCGACGGCGTCACGGAGTCGGCGGCGACGTGGAAGGTGTGGGGCAACTCCGTGTTGAACGCCGCGTTGAAGGCCACCAACGCCGGCGAGCAGGGGAGTTTCTTCGTGAACTACGACGCGTGGGACGGCTACGAACACGAACGGCAACTCATCATGGGCGAGTTCCAGCGGGCCGCCCGCGGCCGCGACGGCGCGCTCAACCTCATCACGCTGACCGGCGACATGCACGCCTACGTCGCCGCCTACGCGAAGACCGACTACCGCGACCCCGAGCATCAACAGCCGCTTCCGGGCGCCGAGGCAGACCGCGTCGGCGTCGAATTCATGTCGCCCGGCATCACGAGCGACAACCTCGGCGCACAGACACCGACGCCTCCGGACCTCGAAGAGGACGCCGCCGAACTGCTCGTCGAATCCCAGAACCCTCACATCGAGTGGTTCAACTGGTCGCGGTACGGCTACACCACCGTCGAGTTCACCGACGACGCGGCCGTCTACACCGCCTACGGCGTCGACCGGACCGTCGACGGCGCCGACGCGCCCAAGCGCCTCCTGCGAAGCTATCGCGTCCCCGAAGGCGAGGTCCAACTGGAGGAACTCCGTGGCGGACCGCTGTCGACACTTCCGGAGACGCTGCCCGGCGCCGGCGACCTGTCTGGAGGTGTCGACCGATGAGCGACGACCTCTCGCGGCGTGGGGTCCTGAAGGGCGTCGCCGCCGCCTCCACGACGCCGTTTCTCGTTTCCTCGGCCGCCGGTCAAGTCGAGGTCCCCGACGGGCCGGCGGGCGTCCACGTCGCCTACGGCCGCGACCCCGCGACGACGCTCCGCGTGGGATGGACGGGCGCGCCGGCGGCCGACGCCCGCCTCGAAATCGGCGAGCAGGACGCGCCGGCGACGACCGTCAGCGCCACCCCACGGCCGGTTCCGGGGAAGGAAGCGGTCGCCTACAGCGCGACCGTGACGGGACTGGACCCGGCGACGACTTACGAGTACGCGGCCGCCCTCGACGACCGCCGCTCGGAGTCCTTTACCGTCTCGACGGCCGACCCCGAATCCGGGTTTTCGGTCACCGCCGTCGGCGACCACGGCGTCGCCGACCCGAACAACCCCTTCCAGCGGGCCAACACCGACGACCCCCAGCGCGTGATGGCGACCGCCGCCGAACGCGACCCCGACGTACAGTTGCTCCCCGGCGACGTGGCCTACGCCAACGGCAAGCCCTCGACGTGGGAGCTGTACTTCGAGACCTTCGAATCGTTTTACGCCGAGACGCCGTTCATGACCGTCCCCGGCAACCACGAGGCCGAACCCGGGACGGGACTGCTCCAGTACGACCGCCGACTCAACGACCTGATGCCCGTCGACGACACCCTCGGCCTCGATGACCTCCAGCACGAACAGCGGTGGTATCACTTCGACTACGACAACACCCGCTTTATCGGCCTCTCGACGACCACCGACGGCTGTGGCGACGTGGGCCGCGGCGAGGAGTTCGTCCCCATCTACGACCCCCGCTGTGAGTTCGGCGGACTCACCTACGGCGACGTACAGGAACGGTTCCTCGAAGCGACACTGGAAGACGCCGCCGAGGACGACGACCTGACGTGGACGGTCGTCTACTTCCACGGCCCGCTGTGGACGGACTCGCCGGACCACGCACCGCGCAGTCTCCTCCGGGACCGCTGGGGGAGGCTGTTCGACGAGTACGGCGTCGACCTCGTGTTGTGCGGCGACAACCACGTCTACGAGCGGACGAAACCAATCGAGGCCCGCCCGGACCGCGAGGACTACGGCCCCGACTCGGCGTGGAACTGGGAGTCGCCCTACGGGACGACGTTCGTCACCAACGGCACCGGCGGCACCTCCCACTACGGGTTCGGCAACACCGCCCCCAGCGACTACCTCGCACGGCGGAGCAACCGCCACTTCGGCGTCACCGAACTCGACATCGACGACGAGCGCATCCGCGTGGAGTACGTCACGAGCGAGACCGACGACGGCGACCCGGTCGTCGCCGACGCCTTCGAGATACGGAAATCCGACGAATCCACCGAATCGGGCGTCCCCAAGCCCGAGCAAATCGACCGCTATGACGGCCCGGTGACCGAGGCACTCGTCGTCGAGGGCACCCGAACCGACGACGGGTCGGTGTTCACCGCCGGCCAACCCAACCAAATCGACCTCACCTTCGACGCGACGGAGGCCGTCCGGGTTCGGGACCGCATTCCGGCGGCGTGGGACGCCATCGCCGGCGACGCCGAACGAACCGAACCCGCCCCCGGCGACACGAAGTGGGTGTACTTCGAGATGGACGCGACGGAATCCGGGTCGGTCACCTACTTCGCAGAGGCGCCCGACGGCATCGGTTCGAGCGACCGCTACACCTTCGGCCCGTTTCAGGCGTACGACCCGACCGCCGAGGAGTGGCTGACCGTCCCGGGGACGACCAGCGAGGAAACTGTCGTCGGCATCGATACCGGCGCGCTGTAAGCGACCGCCGGGAACTTTGTCGGTGGCGAGTCGACCGGTCGGTATGGTCTCCGAAGCGGCCGACATCGCACTGTTCGGCGCCTACCTCGTCCTCCTCGCCGCGGTGGCTGTCCAGCACTATCGCGGTGCGATTCCGCGACACCGATTGACGATGCTCGTCGGCCTCTGCTGTACGTGGCTGGCCTACGGCCTACTCCAGTTGACCGACGGCGGGCCGTTGCCGTCCACCGGACCGCTGAATCTCGCCTTCGATGGCCTCTCCATCGTCCTCCTCGTCGTCGGTCTGTTCTTGCTGTATCGGTGGTATCGGAGCCGTGAAAGTGGTGAGAAAGCACCCGAAACGGGCGACTGACTCGGTGACTACCGCGTCATCGCCGTCCACGTACCCGACGAGGACAGCTCATCATACCAACCCGACGGCACCGCAAAGCGCGTCCACGAGCCCACATCGAGAGACACGACATCACCGACGACGGGGCGGTGGGCCGGAAGCAGTAAATCGAGGTGACCGCTTCGAGAAGGTAGCTTCATACGGCGGAGTCATCAAATCCCGGTAATGAACGGGGCGGTGGCGTATCTGGCTCGGTCGGAGACACGTATCGAACTGTTGTCGGTGTTGGCGGAGGGGCCGGCGGACAGTCGGGACCTCCGTGAGGAACTCGACGCGTCGCGGACCACCGTCTCGCGGACCCTCGATGGATTCATCGAACGGCAGTGGGTCACAGAAGAGAACAACGGCGGGCCGTACCGACTCACCGCACTCGGCGCTTACGTCCAGCGGGAGTTCTCCGACCTCTTAGATGCCTTCGAACTCGGAGACGACCTCGCACCGCTTTTGGGGCGCGTGAGCGCCGACGAATTCGACCTCGACCCGGCGGCACTGGCCGACGCCGACGTCGTCAAGGCGACGGCCGAACAGCCGCTGGCGCCGGTCGAACGGACGATGGCCGCCCGGCAGAACTCCGATAGCATCCGTGAGTTCGCGACTGTCGTGATGCGGGACAGCGCAGACCTGGCACACGAGCGCATCGAAAGCGCGACCGGCAACGACACCGTCGAGTTCGTCGTCGACGCCGCGGTTGTCGAGGCGATGCGTGAGGACCCGTCGTACGACGACTACCTCGACGCAGCGGCGAACACCGACGGCGCGGAGTACTACGTCCACGAGAATCTCCCGTACATGCTCGCGCTGCTCGACGACCGAGTCCTGTTCGGCGTCGTCGACGAGCGCGGCACGCCGCTTGCGCTCATCGAAAGCGACTCCGAGACGGTGTACGAGTGGGCCGAGTCGACCTTCGAACGGTACCGCGAGGAATCGGAACCCCTCGATACCTGAACTGTGCACGCCGTGCACATCGTGCAGACAGTAGCGTGAATACCACCCGGTCCATCGAGAAAAACGGTGGGGATGCACCCGACGCCAGTCGTCGGGGGAGTCAGTGGAGCCGAAGGCCGAACTCGGCTTCGAGCGTGTCGCGATACGTCTCAGGAGCGACCGCTCGCTCGCGTGTTTCACCGTCGACGACTTCGGTAAACGTCTCGGGCGTCAGCCGCTTGTAACCGCGTTCGGTGCCGACGTTGACGGTCGGGTCGCCCGTAAACGTCGACTCGGGGGCGGTCGCGAGGTGGTCACACGTCGCCGCGAAGTACGACAGCGGGCGGGGGTCGGTCGTGAAGATGTAGCGGTCGCTCCAGGGCTCGTCTAGCCTGCGAGCCTGCATCACGTAGTCGGCATCGGGACGGTCGCTCTCGATGGTTCGCCACGCGACGCCGGCGGCATCGGGGTCGGTGCGGCCGCCGAGCGGCACCGGCCGGCGCATCTTCGGAAGGCCGAGACCGGCGTCGACGACGTACGGTCGGTCGAAGGCGACGAGAAGCGCGTGGTGGTTCGCCGGCGGCCGGGGGTCGCCGTCGTCGCCGAGAACGCAGGCGGCGATGCGGTCAACGTCGAAGCCGAGTTCCGCAAGCAGCCACCCGAAGAGGCCGTTCAGCTCGAAGCAGAAGCCACCGCGTTCGCACTCGACGAGTTTCTCGTAGAGCGCCGGTAACTGGAGAGTGACGCCCTCGCCAGCGCAGCCGCCGTCGGGGACGCCGGTTATCGACAGCGTCTCGAAGGGGACCGTCGTGACGTGGGCCGACTGGAGGCGTTCGACCGTCTCGAACGTCGGCGGCCACGCTTCGGCAGGGTCGGCGCCGAGGCGAGCGAGATAGCGGTCGGGGTCCATGTTTGGGGGTGGGGGCGAGTGCCACAAAAGCACTCGCTGAAACCGATTGCTGTAACAGTCGTGATAAATCCCGGGAACACACTTGAGGCCGGCCTTCGAAGCCGGTTCATGGCAGTCGAAGACCTCCCCGCACTCGGTATCGGCACCTACGAGAACACCGACCACGAGGTGTGTGCAAACAGCGTCGAGACGGCGTTGAACGTCGGCTATCGGCACGTCGACACCGCAGAGGGCTACGACAACGAGGCCGCCGTCGGCGAGGGCATCGCGGCCGCCGACGCCGACCGCGAGGACGTGTTCCTCGCGACGAAGGTGAGTCCCGACAACCTCGCATACGACGACGTACTCGACCACGCTCGGGCGAGTATCGACCGGTTGGGCGTCGAGACGCTCGATTTGCTGTACGTCCATTGGCCGATTCGGGCCTACGACCGCGAGGCGACGCTCGCGGCGCTCGACGAGTTGTACGACGACAGTCTCATCCGCAACGTCGGGCTTTCGAACTTCACCCCCGCCCTGCTTGAGGCGGCCATCGAGACGCTGGAGGCGCCGCTTTTCGCCCACCAAGTCGAGTGTCACCCGCTGTTCCAGCAGGACGAACTCCGCGCGATGGCCCGCGAACACGGCCACCGTCTGGTCGCCTACACGCCGCTTGCGAAGGGCGACGTGACCGATGTTCCCGAGTTGGTCGATATCGCCGAAAAACACGACGCCACGCCGACACAGGTGTCGCTGTCGTGGCTGCTGTCGAAGGAAAGCGTCTCGGCCATCCCGAAATCCGCCACGCCCGAACACATCCGGGAGAACTTCGGGGCGCTTGAGGTGACGTTAGACGACGCGGACGTAGCGCGAATCGACGGCATCGACCGCGAGAAGCGATACGTCGACTTCGAGGAAGCGCCCTGGAACTGACGAGAGCAATCGCGAGCGAACCGTCGACGAGGGCTTCCGAAAACGAGCAAAAAGCGGTATGCAACGGGGCGGCCGCCCTAGAAGTAGCGCTTGCCGATGTGGTCGGCGATGCGGAGCGCGTTGGCCTGCCCGGAGTTCGTCGGGTTGGGGCCGCCGACGCCGTTGGCCAGCGCCGAGTGGTCGGCGACGAACAGACGGTTGACGTTCTTGGCCTCGCCGGCGAAATCAAGCACCTTGCCGATTCGCATCGACGACTGCATGTGGAGCAGCAGCGGCGGCCACTCCGCGCGGTGGACGTGGGAGGCGCCGGCGTTCTTGTGGATGTTCGCCGCGATGCGGGCGAGTTCGTCCCGCCGTTCGTCGTCCTCCTCTCCCGGTTCGTAGCGGACCTTCGGCACCGGACCGTGCTCGTCGGAGAAGGTGTCGTCCAACGAGACGCCGTTTTCCTGCCGCGGCATGTCGTCGGTCAACACGAGGATGGCCTTCGTCTGTCGATAGTTGGCCATCCGACGTTTGAGTTCCTTACCGACGATGTAGCCGCGGGTGTCCCACGGTTCGTCGGGGTCGGTCGGCGTATCGAAGGAGTACCCCGCCTCGCTGAAGAGGTAGTCGGCAAAGGAGACCAATCCGGGCGACATCCCGATGTCTTCGAGACCGCCGACGCCGGGCTTGTCGAAGCGGACCGCGGAGTTCTGTCCGACGTAGGGGTCCATGTGCTGGCGGTCGGGGTTGATGTCGGCGACCGTGTCGTCGTCGTAGACGCCGACGACCCAGTCGAACCAGTGGGTGGTCAGCCCCTTGCCGACCCAGCCGTCGTCCGGCAGACCCGAATTGAGCCACAGTCGCGGCGTCTCGATACAGCCACCAGCGAGGACGACCGTGTCGGCCTCGACGGTCTGTGTCGCACCGGACCACGTGTCACGGATTTCGACGCCAGTCGCTTCGAGGTTGCCGGCGCCTTCCGCGGTGTGGATGTCGGTGACGTAGGTGTTCGGCCGGATTGCGACGTTGCCCTGATTGGGGTTATCGTTGGTGTCCAGCGCGCGCGGCACGTAGCCGATGTTACTGGATTTGCGTGCCTTCTCGCGGACGGGGGCATCGACGGGCGTCGAAGAGCCCTGGAAGTGGTCGCCGACCAGCGTGTCGCCGCGGAAGCCGTCGTCGTAGCTGAACGACCCCTCGTAGTCCGAGTCGAGCGGTTGGCCGTTGGAGGTCTCCTTGCCGGGGACCTCGACGGCGTTGGGCTGGGGCCGCCAGCCGGTTTCGGTGACGTTGAGGTCCTCGAGCAGCGGGTACTCGCCGCTTTTCTCCTGGCTTGCGCCCTCGATGAACACCTCTTCGCGGGCGGTCATCGGCGCCTGCTGGGTGGAGGTTATCTCCTCGTTGAGCCGGTAGTACGGCACCATGTCGGCGTAACTGACCTCGTCGGGCCAGTGTGGCTGGTCGTCGAAGGCCGTCGGGTAGCCACGCGGATGGTTCGAGAAGTAGTGCGTCGAGGTGCCGCCGACGGCCGACACCTGCCAGATGAACGCGTTCTGGTGGAGGTTCCGGAACCACGGCGCACGCGCGCTGTTGGAGGGACCGACCCGGAGGTAACCGTAGGTCGGGTCGTTGGCCTCCGCCTCGCGGTGGGTGAACTGCTCGTCGAGCAGTTTTCCGTCGAGGTCGTCGGGGTCGGTGCTGACCGTCCCACCCGAATCGACGTGCGGTTCGGGCCACTGCTCGTTGCCGTAGAAGGGGCCGGCCTCCAACAGGAGTACGTCAACGCCGTGGTCCCGTGCGAGTTTCCACGCCGCGACCGGACCGTCCGCGCCGGCACCGACGACGACGACATCCGGGTCCTTCATAGCAGGTCACCTCCGGTGGCCTCCTCGGCCTCATCCGCGGCCTCGTCGGGGAGTTCCGGGTCGGCCGGCCCGGGCGTCTCTGCGGTCTCCCAGTCGTCGTCGAATCCGCCGTCGACGGCGTGGCGCCAGTCGGCGGCGTAGCCGTCCGAGGGACCGGGATAGTCGGTCTGATTGCGGCTCTGGACGTTGCTCGGGTCGACCTGCATCTCCCGTTCGCTGGGGGTGTTCGTTTTGGTGTCGCCGAGGCCCGACCACTCCGTGTAGTAGCCGAAGCCGTGCAGTCCGTTGACGGCCATGACGACGTACTTCAGGATACCGAGGGTGGGAAGCATCGGCGAGAGAATCTCGTCGAGGCGGTCGATGGCGCCGCCATCGACGATGGTCCACAGACAGCGGAGGCGGTCCTCCCGGGAGAGGCGAACGAACGTCCCGCCACCCGCGAACTCGGGGTTCGGTGACGGCGTGTCCTCGTTTTCGCCACGCAGGAGGAACTCCGCGGCGACGATGTCGAAGACGAGCGGGAAGACGTTCGCGTAGGGGTAGTTCTGGATGACCTGGTGGGTGCCCTCGTTGGCACCTTCGACGAGGAGGTCGAACTCCGCGATTCCCTCGGCGTCGTCCGGGATGGGTGCGTCCGCGAAGTCGATGGCGAGTCGGTCCACCGCGCCGAAGTCCAGCAGTTCGCCGAACTCGTCGAGGTCCTCAACCTCGAGGAGTCCGGTGAGTTCGTCGACCGCGTCCAGACCGACGAGGTCGGTCAAGGCGCCGAGTTCCGAACCCGAGGAGATGGTGTCGAGGTCGAGTTGGAACAACTCGGGAGCCATCAGGCCGTCGACGAGTTCGGTGACGGAATCGAGTGGCGTGCCGCCACCGAGGTCGCCGGTCTCCGTCAGTCCCCCGAGGGCGTCACCGAGCGGATTGTCTCCGCCGAGGTCGCCGAGCGGGCCGCCACCCGACCGGGCGGTTTTAACCGGAGTCTGTAGCGTCTCCAGTCGAATCTCTTGAAAGTGGTTGAAGTCCCAGATGAGGAACTTCTCCAGTTCCACATCGAGCCCGCCGGGAACGTGTTCCCCGCCGAGTTCCTCTTCGAGTTCGGGCGTCCGGGGAACAATCGCGTCGACGATTGCCCGATACGTGTCCCGCGTGTGGGGGTCCGCCGGAATCTCCTGTCCCAGAACTTCCTGTGCTTCCGCGATGCTCACACCGGACATCGAGACGGCCGCAAGACCCCCCACGCCCTTCATCACGCCTCGCCGCGTCATCGATGCGTTGGAATCTTCTGTCATGATAGTATCTGCCAACCGTACCTGTTACTACCGGTCATAGTGGTTAACCCTGCTGCGGGAAATATGGGGTCCTTTATGTTAAAAGATAAAATTTCATAGATGAATTTAGCCACGTTCTGTGCCACCGCAGCGATTTCAGACAAATTCGCCATATTAGCGGTTTTGAGACATTATTACCCTATTTTAGTCTCAGATATAACCACCCCATCACACCCAAATTACACCCAAATTGAGCGCTTTTAATAATATATTTGATTTATAATTTTCTAGTTAGTTCATTTTGATTGTTGTATTCCATCGAACGCTTTCGTCCGGCAGTACCGGACACATAAGTCGGCCGAGGACGAAGCGGGACCGATGACGAGGTATCCAGTCGCAGCAGTCAAACTCTCCCACGACATCGTCGAGACGCTGGTCGAGCGGGGACCGACCGGCGTGACGGCCGTCGCCGAGGCGCTGGACGTTCCGAAGAGCACCGCCCACGACCACCTTCGGACCCTCGAAGCGGTCGGCTACGTCGTCAACGAGTCCGGAACCTACCGACTGGGAACGAAGTTCCTCCATCTGGGTGAAACCGCCCGAAACGGCCACGAACTGTTCGTCAACGGCCGCGAGGAGGCCCACGCGCTGTTCGAAGACACCGAGGGGAAGTACGTCCAGTTGGTGACCGAGGAGAACGACCGCTGTGGCGTGCTGTTGGCGGCCGGGTGGCGGAAGGGCAGCCACACCACCGGGACGCCGGGAGCGTACCCCTCGGACCTGCATCTCCACACGAACGCCCCCGGAAAGGCGATACTGGCGCACAAGGACGCCGAAACGGTCGAACGACTCATCGACGAGACGGAGTTACCCCCGCGGACGGCGAACACGATAACCGACGACGAGCGGTTGCTGGCGGAGTTGGAGACGATTCGAGACGACGGTTACGCCGTCGACGAGGGCGAACTCATCGCGGGGATGACCGGCATCGCCGCACCCGTCGTCGCAGACGAGCGAGTCCGCGGCGCCATCGCGGTGTACGGCCCAAGCGGCGCCTTCGATGCCGACCCCGAGTCGTCGGGGCTGGCCGAAACCGTCCGTCAGTCGGCCCGGACCATCGAGGCGAACCTCATCTTCACGCCGGAGTGACAGCTGTCCGGTAATGCCGGACAGAATCCTGCGTCGACCCGGTAGTGACGCGACCGGTCGCCACGCGAAAACTAGATAGAATTCGTACAGGTCACCACACAAATACGAACCTCGTACGCAGGGCGGAAACGACTTGGAGTCCGACGGTGAATCCGAAGTCAGTGAACTTCGCCAACCACGTCGACATCGCCGAGCGGAACACGCCGGAGGCGACGGCCGTCGCCGACCGGACGCGCTCGCGGACCTTCGAGGGGTTGGCCAAAGACGCCGACCGCATCGCCGGCGGCCTCGATGCACTCGGGGTCGGCGTCGACGACCACGTCGCCATCCACATGCCGAACGGCGTCCCGTTCGTCGCCACCTACCTCGGCGTGCTGAAACGCGGCGCCATCCCGTTGCCGGTCAACCACAGATTCACCGACGAGCAAATCCGCTACGTCCTCCGAGACAGCGGTGCGAGCGCCGTCGTGACCGAGGGACGAAGCGACATCGACGCCGCCGGGACGCAAACGGTCGCGTATCTCGACCTCCTCGAAGACGGCGACCCCACCTGTGATGTGGAACCACGTCGCTCCGATGAGTTGGCCGAACTGCTGTACACGAGCGGAACCACCGGCGCGCCGAAGGGCGTCTACCACACCCACGGCAACCTCGCTGCCAACGCCCGCGGCTTCATCCGGTACAAGGAGTGGACCCGAGACGCCGTCGCGCTGACCGCGTGTCAGTGTTTTCACGTCACCGGTCTCAACGTCACGACGACGCCGTTTCTCGCGCTGGGCGCCGAAAACCACCTACTCTCGGAGTGGGACGCCGAGACCGCCCTCACCGAAATCGAGCGCCACGAGGTCACCTACACCTTCCTGATTCCGACGATGCTGATGGACCTCCTCGAGTACGACGCTGTCGACGACTACGACGTGTCCAGTCTGGAGATGATAGGTGTCGGCGGGTCGCCGATGCCGAAACGGCGGATTCGGGAGGTCGAAGCGACGTTCGGCTGTCGGCTACTGGAGGGGTACGGCATGACCGAGACGACGCCGCTCGCGACGTTCAACCGGCCGGTCCCCGGCGGGAGCAAACCCGGAAGCATCGGCCGGCCGGCGACGGAAGTCGTCGACATCCGCATCGAGGACCCCTCGACCGGCGAGGCCGTCGAGCGTGGCGAGCGCGGGGAGTTCCTGTGGTGTGGCGACACGGTTACGCCGCGGTACAACAGCCCGAAGATCACCGACCAAAAATTCGTCGAGCGGGACGGCAAGCAGTGGCTCAAGTCCGGCGACATCGGCTGGATGGACGGCGACGGCTTCCTCTTCGTGGTCGACCGACTGGAGGACATGTTCACGACGGGGTGTGGCGACATCTACCCCCGCGAAATCGAGGAAGTAATCTACGCGGTCGACCCCGTCGAGAAAGTCGCCATCATCGACACCCGCGACGAGGTCCGGGGGGCGACGGTGACGGCCATCGTGAAGCCGCGGAGCGGCGAGTCGGTGTCGGAGACCGACATCCGAGGGGCCTGCAAGGACGAACTGGAGAGCCACGAGGTGCCCGACCGCATCGAGTTCGTCGAGGCGTTCCCGCGAACCGCGACCGGGAAACTCGACCGCATCACGTTGCGGGACCGCTTCGGCTAACTACTCGGCGTCGGTGACGTCCTGCCGGACGAACGTCACCGGACACGGCGCGTTCATCAACACGCGATGGGAGGTGCTTCCGAACACCGCCTTTCCGGTCGGCGAGCGCTTCCGACCCCCGACGAACAGCATGTCGGTGTTCGTCTCCTTTGCGACGGAGACGATGCGGTCGGTCACGTCACCGATTTCGCCGCGAATGCGGTACTCGATGTCCGCCTCCTCGAACGCGAACGACAGTCCGTCGATGTTCTCGAGCCGCGAGGCCAGCGTGTGCGCCGGCGGCGGGTCATCGGGGTCGTACCCCGCCTCGGCGACCCCTTCGTCGTACGCTGACTGAGAGAACACGTGCAGCAGAAGCACTGTCGCTCCCGTGGCGCCCGCGATGTCACAGACGAGACTCGCCATCTCCTTGATTCGAGTGTCTTCGTCCGGGCCGACAGCTAAGGTGAGTACTTCCAGTGACATATCGACCCCTTAGACCGGCACCGATAAAACTCGGCCGGGTTCCGGAGACGTGACCGGGGGAGTTTTGCGTTCTCCGCCTGAACTGCTGGCTGAACGAATGGCCGACGAGGAATCCGACCCGGAGGAATCGGTTCGAGAGGCAGTCGAACGGTCCCGAAGCGGCGCACCGGCGGTTGGAGCAGTCGTCCGCGACCGCTTCGAGACCGACGAGGTGTTCCAGCGGATCGTCGTCGCCGCCGACGAGGAAATCGACACCGGCACCCGTGAACTGTTCTTCAGCGCGCTCGCGGCCGGCTTTTCTATCACCATCACGTTCCTGGCGCTGGCGTCGATGACCGCCAAAACCGGCGGCGACCCGCTTTTGAGCGTCATCCTGTATCCGCTGGGGTTCGTCTACATCATCTTGGGCGGCTACCAACTGTACACCGAGAACACGCTCCCGCCCGTGGCGCTGGTCCTCGAACGACTGGCCAGCATCCCGACACTGCTTCGGACGTGGGGCGTGGTTCTGTTCGGGAACTTCGCCGGCGGTGCCATCGGCGCGCTCGTACTCGCCTACACCGGCGTGTTCTCCCCCGAGACCACGGCCGTCGCCATCGATATCTCCCAGAAAGGCATCGAAACACCGTGGTGGGACCTGTTCTTCAAAGCCGGCTTCGCCGGCCTCGTCGTCGCCGGCGTCGTCTGGCTCGATTACGCCTCTCGAGACACCATCTCGAGACTCGTCCTCGTCTACATCGCCTTCCTCGTCATCCCGCTTGCGGACCTCTTCCACGTCGTCGTCTCCTTCACCGAGTTGATGTACCTCGTCTACCTCGGGGAGGCGGCGCTTCTGTCCGGACTGTTGGGCTTCGTCCTGCCGGTGTTGCTCGGAAACACCATCGGCGGCGTGTTGCTCGTCACCGTCGTCAACTACTTCCAGACGACCGAACGCCGCTTGGAGAGCGCCCGCGAGGACGGCGTCGAACGCCAGTTGTCGATTTCGGAGTGGCTCGGCGGCGGAAGCGTCGGCCGAACGTACGTCCCCGCGGACCGCGACGACACACAACGGCGACGACGGCGAGACGACGATTGACCGGCCGGCTACTCGAAAATCCCGACCGACTCCCGGTGTGATTCGAGAACCGACGGTTCGATATCGACGACGAGATCCCGCTCGGCGCGGTCGAGTTCCGCCCGAAGTCCCCCATCTGGACGGACACAGAGCGACCGGCCCGCGTAATCGGTGACGGGGGCATCCTCGACGTCTCGGCGGCCGGTTCGGCCCGCCCCGAGGACCCACCGAACGCCGTCGAGCGCCCGCGCCCGCAACAGCAGCCGCCAGTTGTCGCTGTGCGTCGCCGGCCACGCCCCCGGAACGAGTAGCGCGTCAACCCGCTTGTCGGTCATCGCGGCGCTCTCCTCGACGAAGTTCAAATCGTAGCAGGTCAACAGCCCGGTCTTCCCCAGCGGCGTCTTGACGGTGACCCGCGAGTCGCCGGGGTCCAACACCTCCCGCTCACCGCCCCAGAGATGCTGTTTCCGGTAGACAGCGACGACCCCGTCGCCGTCGAGATACGCCGCCGCGTTGTACGCGCCGTCCTCGGCGTCCTCGACAAAGCCGACGAGTACGTCACAGTCAGCGTCGGCGGCGGTCTCAACGAGGCGCTCGATTGCCTCGCCGTCTCGCGGAATCGCAGCCTCGGCGATGCGGTCGTCAGCGACGAAGCCGGTCAGCGCCTGCTCAGGAAAGCAGGCGATGTCGACACGCTCCGGGAGGCCGCTGAGGCGCGATTCGACGGTTTCGAGGTTCGACTCGACATCGAGGTCGTCGACGGCCATCTGACATGCCGCGACGGTCGGAGGCATGTTCAGTCGATGCGACGGCAACGGCATAAGCACCGGTGGCAGTTCAGCGCTTACCCGTCACATCGAGCGAGAGTTCGGCGAAAAAGGACTGTCGAAGGGTCGTCAGCGGGAACAAAACGAGTCGGGTTACGCGTCGTCGGTGTCCTCAGCGTCGTCAGCGTCGGTGTCGTCTGCGTCTTCTTCAGCCTCGTCAGCGTTCTCGGCATTGTCCGCACCGTTTTCCGCGTTTTCGGCGTCGTCATCGCGCTCCTCGGCCGCGTCGTCCGCGTTGGCCTCTGCATCGTCATCCTCGGCCTCGTCAGCGCCGCCAGCATCGTCAGGCGCCTCCTCAGAGGCGATATCCGAGACGGCCGCACCGAGGTTGTCGATGTCACCCGACAGGAACTCGTTGATGGTGCTGTGGATATCACTCACGAACGACGGCACCTGTTCGGGCATGTCTTCGGGCGGGCCCGCATCACCCGGCCGCTCTTCGCTCCCGTTCTCGGCGGGTGTGGCCGTCGCGTTCTCGGCGGGCTGTGCAGCGGCAGCACCCGCAGCCCCGACGAGCAGGAAGCTCGCCGCGAGGACTGCGAGTACGATGTGTTTGGTGCGCATTGCATCCCAGCCTTTCCGGTGGAGGGATAAGTAGGGGTGAGTCAGTTCGAAGCAGTTCGAACCGTTTACGCCTGAACGGCCCGTTTTCGGGCGTTTTAAACAGTTTAAACGAAACGGCCGATATCGACACGGGCCCTCGAGTCGGCGCCTCGGAAGTCTATGTAATAAAAAGCCGACTGCGACAATCGGGAGCAGTCGGGGCGAGGTTACTGTGCGTCCACCACAGCGACGCTCGCCAGATTGACGATGTCCTTGACCTCGTCGCCGCGCTGGAGGACGTGAACTGGTTTGTCCATGCCGACGAGCATCGGGCCGATAGCCTCGGCGCCACCCAGTCGCTGGAGCAGTTTGTAGGCGATGTTGCCGGCTTCGAGGTTCGGGAAGACCAGCACGTTCGCCGGTTCCTCCAACTCCGAGAAGGAGTAATCGCCCGTCAGCATCTCCTCGACGACCGCCGTGTCGGCCTGCATCTCACCGTCGACCGGGAAGTCCACGTCGGGAGCCGCTCGGAGGGCGGCGGCGGCCGCCCGCGGCTTGCGGGTGCCTTCGTTGTCGACCGTTCCGAAATCGGAGTACGACAACAGGGCGACCCGTGGGTCGACGTTGAACTGTCTCGCGAGGTCGGCGGTGTGGCGGGCGACTTCCGCGAGTACGTCGGCATCGGGAGCCTGGTTGACGGTGGCGTCGGCGACGAAGACGACGTGATTTTTGAACGTCAGCATGTACACCCCCGCGGCATAGTCGGCGTCGTCGGCCGTTCCGACGACCTGCAGCGGCGGCCGAAGCGCCGTCGGGTAGTGGTTCGTCAATCCCGTCAACATTGCGTCGGCGTCGCCCATCTCCACCATCACGCTGGCGAGGTAGTCGCCGTCGTGGACCAACGCGTCGGCCTCCCTGCGGGTGACGCCGTTGCGCTTCCGGAGGTCGTACAGGCGGTCGGCGTAGGGGTCGAGTTCGTCCGTCGTCGGGTCGACGATTTCGGGGTCGAAGTCGAGGCCGAGTTCCGCCGACACCTCCCAGATGGTGCGCTTGTCGCCGACGAGGACGGGGTCGGCGATGTCCTGTTCGATGAGTTGGTAGGCCGCCCGAATCATCTTCGGGTCGTCGCCCTCGGCGAGGACGAGTCGCTTCGGGTCGCTTTTGGCCTTGTTCAGCACCACGCGCATCATCTCGCGGGACTTCCCGAGTCGGGCTTCGAGCGTCTCCCGATACTCCCCGAGGTCGAGGGGTTCGCGGGCGACACCGGATTCCATGGCGGCCTCGGCGACCGCTCCCGAAACCTCGAAGAGGACGCGAGGGTCGAGCGGTTTGGGGATGATGTAGTCAGGGCCGAACTGCAGTGGTTGGTCGCCGTAGGCTTTGACGACCGCGTCGGGAACGTCCTGTCGGGCCAACTCGGCGAGTGCCTCGGCGGCGGCGACTTTCATCGCCTCGTTGATTTCCGTCGCGCGAACGTCCAGCGCTCCTCGGAAAATGAAAGGGAACCCGAGGACGTTGTTGACCTGATTGGGGTAATCCGAGCGACCGGTCGCCATGATGACCGAGTCCTCGCGAGCGTTCTTCGCCGCCTCGTAGCCGATTTCGGGGTCCGGATTCGCCATCGCGAAAATGATTGGGTCCGCCGCCATCGATCGGACCATCTCCTCGCTGACGATGCCGCCGGCCGAGAGGCCGACGAAGGCGTCCGCACCCGCCATCGCGTCGGCGAGACTACCGCCTTCCTCGCTTGCGAACTGTGCGACGTAGGAGTGGGGGTCGTCGGACGCGACGCGGTCTTCGGTGATGATGCCGTCGATGTCACACATCGTGATGTTGTCGGCGGCGACGCCCAGCGACTCGTAGAAGCGGGCGGTCGCGGTGGCCGCCGCGCCCGCGCCCGCGAAGACGACTTCGAGGTCGTCGAGCGATTTGTCGGCGATGTCGCAGGCGTTCAACAGTGCGGCCCCGGAGATGATTGCCGTCCCGTGTTGGTCGTCGTGGAAGACGGGAATCGACATCTCCTCGCGGAGGAACGATTCGATTTCGAAACACGCGGGCGCGGAGATGTCCTCGATGTTGATGCCGCCGAACGTCGGTTCCATCATCGCGACCGCCTCGGCGAACGCCGCCGGGTCGTCCTCGTCTAACTCGATGTCGAAGACGTCGATGTCGGCGAAGCGCTTGAACAGCACGCCCTTGCCCTCCATCACCGGCTTCGACGCCTGCGCACCGATGTCGCCCAACCCGAGAACCGCGGTGCCGTTCGAGACGACGCCGACCATGTTCCCCTTCGTCGTGTAGGTGTAGGCGGCTCCGGGGTTGTCGGCGATGGCACGACACGGCGCGGCGACGCCCGGCGAGTACGCAAGCGAGAGGTCCCGCTGGGTGTTCGTCGGCTTCGTCGTCGATATCTCCAGTTTACCGGGCGGGTCGGTGCGGTGGTATTCGAGTGCGTCCTCGTCCAGTCCCATACCGGTCCTCCGAACGGGAGGCATATGTGCGCAACTATTGCCAGAAGCACACACGGAACGCACCACGAGTGGACGGTCGGTCGGAACCGCTCAGGCTTCTAAGAGAACGCCGCCGTCGCCGTCGGACACCGCGAGGTCGTAGCCGAACGCCTCGATGACCGCCCGATTGGTCTCGACGTGGTCGGTCACTTCGGGGGCGAGTACCGACCCGCTGGCCAACGCGAGAAAGACCAGAGACTGGTCGGCGAAGTGGCCGTCGACGACGGCAGTCCCCCCATGGAACCGATGGAACGCCTCGACGGCCTCTGTGGCGACCTCCTCGGAGGGCTTGCCGGCCTCCCCGAGCGCCGAAAAGCCAGCACGACTGGTCTCGTAGACGGCGACGAGGAGTATCGACGACCCGGTCGAGTCGGCTTCGACGGAGACGGCCTCCGTCCCGACCGAGGCGTCGGCGTCGAGTTCCTCGGCGACGGCAGCGGCTTGCCGTTCGGCCACCTCCGCATCGGCCAACTCCTCGGTGGCCGTCGAGTACACCTCGACGCGCCGAAGCGAGCCGCGGTCGGTCAGCGACAGCGGCGACAGCGACGAGGGGCGCAACGTCAGCGTCGCTCGGCCGCCGCCGGCCGGATAGAACCCACGGGAACCGACCGTGACCTCCGCATCGAGGCCGATTTCGGCCAGAAGTGGGAGTTTGACACGCTCGAGATACGACACGAGAGGTGCCCACTTCGTGTCGGTGCCGCCCGTGACGGTCACCGTCGCGGGGTCGTCGAGGGCGACGGCCAGCGGCAACAGCGTATCGAACACTAACGCGACGCTGCCTGCGGTGCCGACATCGACCGACACGTCGTCGGCAGCCACCGCCTCGGGCCGAAACACGAGCGTCTCCGACTCCACCTCGCCGCCCTCGACGGTCGCCGAACACAGCGCCGCCGTCGCCTCGACGGCCGCGAGGTGCTGGGGTCGCAGCCCCGGCGTCGGGCGGTCGCCGCGAACGTTCTCGATTCGAACCGCCGTCCCCGACAGCGCCGACAGCGACAGCGCCGTCCGGACGATTTGTCCCCCGCCCGCCGAGCCGTCGATTTCGAGCATGGGCGACGCTACCGCCCCGACGACGACAAACGTTCCGACTCCCCACCGAATCAGCCCGCTTCGGGCCGATTCCCACGAGACGGGAAACAGGTTCGCTTTTTATGCGGATTCGGAGCCTACATAGAGGTATGAGCCAGTTACCAACTCGGCGGTCGGCGGACGAACCGCCCGTGCAACCGGAACGCGTGATGCCGTTCATCGCGGTCGTGTTGGGCATCCTCGTCGTCGGACTCGTTGGCGTGGGCCTGCTGACGCTGTGGCCGGCTATCGCCGGGGCATTGCCCGTCTCCGCCACCGCGATGGTCGCAAGCACGCTCCTCTTCGGGGCGTTGCTCCTCGTCGTCGCGGCGGCGACCCGGCGGTTCACCCCGCGGCGGACGCGATAGCTGACCGACCGACTTTTCTGCGAAAAAATACGCCCTGAAGTGGCTACGCCGTCCGCCGTGCCGACCAGTACAGCACGCCGGCAGTCGCGAGAAACACCACGGTCGAGAGGTCGTAGGCGATGCTGGGGACGGTACTCGCGAGCGGCGACCCGATGCCGCCCAGTGCGGCGGCCAGTGCGGCCCCGAACGGCCACAGACAGCCGACGCAGGTGGCGACCCCGAGGACGCCGGCGAGCGCCGAGCGAGCCCCCGCGAGGACGACCGTGTACACCAACACGGCGAGTGCGGCGTAGCCGATTACCTCGAAGGGAATAATCGAGATATCGACGACGGTGTTGGTGTACATGACCGCCGGGCCCCAACCGGGGGAGAGCCACGCGATGCGGGCAGGCATGTCCATCCCGCCCAGTCCGACGAGCCCGCCGGCGACCGCCAAGACCGCGAAGTAGCCGACTGCGACCGCTCCGGCAGCGACGCGTCGACGCTGTGACGCCGCGACGGTCGGCCGACGCAACACCACCCACGCGCCGACGTTTATCCACACGAACGGGTACAGCGTGTACCGGGGAGCAAGGATGCTCGTCCCCGTCACCCGGAGGTAGACGAACACCGCGAGCAGTTCGAGCGCCAGCAGCGTCCCGACTGCTCGGACTGCCGTCGACCGACCCACCGGGAGCGTCGACCGGTCGAGGCGTCGAGTCGATGTCGCCACGTTAGGCCCCCTCCGTCCGGTTCAGCAGCGCTCCCTCGACGTGGAGGTTCCACAGCGCCACCGCGAGCAGGACGACGACGACGAGCGCCGCCGCAAGGCCGACGTACGCAGCCGGGGACAGCGAGATGCCCATAAACCCCGCAACCGTTCGCAACTCGACGATGAGCGGCGTCAGGAACGCCAGGATGACGAGCAGGCCGACCCGTGAGATTTTTTTGCTCACGGTATCACCCCCAACAGCCACGCCGGATACGTGCCCGTTCCGGGGCCGAACAGGCCGCCGTCGGAGACGATGGCCGCTATCGGCAGCGAGTACGCCAACACGACGAGGACGACGGCGATGGCCGTCCACAGCCAGAGGTTGTCGAGGACCTTCGGGGAGTCTTCCGGTCCGGACAGGGGGTCACTGAGGGAGGCGTCAACGGACGTCTCCATCGGGCCCTCGAACAGCGAGACGATGACGTTGCCGAGGAACAACACCAGCGAGATGAACAACAGCGTCCCGCCGATGGCGATCTGGAAGTCGAGTTCAGCGACGGTGCTGAAGCCCGCATCGAAGGCGAAGCCGTCGTACTGTGGTTCGGCGGTCCGACGCGGCATGCCGATGAGTCCCGCACGGTGCATCGCGTTCGACATCAGCGTCATCCCGATGAACCACAGGATGACCTGGAACAGCGCGATGGTGCGGCTGTACACCCGTCTTCGGGTCAACTGCGGGAGAATCCAGTAGGTCCCCGCCATGAACGTCAGGGCGACGGCCGTCCCGACGGTGAGGTGGAAGTGCCCCGGCACCCACAGCGAGTTGTGGATGAGGTAGTTGATGTTCATTCCGGCGTTGACCATCCCGGAGAAGCCGCCGGCGGCGAACATCAGGCCGGCGAGTGCCATCCCGGTGAACGCGGGGTCACGCCACGGCAGCGCGCCGAGCCACGAGAGATACCCCTCCCCGCCGTTCTGACGAGCGCCGTGTTCCATGCTCGCGACGACGGTGAAGGCGGTCAACAGACTCGGCAACAGCAGGAACATCGTGTTCGTCATCGCTATGAACTTGAAGCCCTCTGCTATGCCGGGGTCGAGATACTGGTGGTGGATGCCGACCGGCGTCGACAACAGCAGGAACAACACGAACACGACGCGTGCCAGCGGGTCGCTGAACAGTCGGCCGCCGGATATCGACGGCATGACCGTGTACCAAAGCAGGTACGCCGGCATCAACCAGAAGTACACGACCGGGTGGCCGAAGTACCAGAACAGCGTCCGCGTCAAAAGCGGGTTCACCTGCTCGATGAGACCCAGCGACCACGGCAACAGGAACACGAGCACGGAGATGGCGACGCCGATGGTGGAGATGTACCACATCAGCATCGTCATCAACACCATGAACGTCTGCAGCGGGATGCGTTCGTTCGGGTTTTCGGCCCGCCAGTTCCACCACGAGCGGAACCAGTCGAGGCCAGCCATCCACGTCCCGATGATGAACACCGCAAGCCCCGCATAGAACATCGGATGGGCCTGCAGCGGCGCGTAGAACGTGAACAGCACGTCGGCGCTAATCGGAATCGAGTCGACGAAGCCGCCGAGGATAGCGATGCCCGCAAGCGCCGTCCCGGCGACCATCGTCAGATACCACGCCCACGTGAACCTGATGTCCTCGACTGGCCTGTCGAGGCTCCTCGTCACCGCCCACGTGAACAGGCCGACGAGGAAGAAGATGGTAAAGGAGATGGCGAGCAACACGCCGTGAAGCGTGAGGACGGTGTAGTAGTCCGCCGATTCGATGAAGCGGAGGTAGTTCGTCCGGTGGAGCGCCTGAATCAGGCCGCCCAATCCGCCGATACCGAGGGCGATGAAGGCACTCCACAGCGAAGCCCGAACGATACGGGCTTCCTTGGGGAAGCGGTCGAGGAACAGCTCCTCACCCTCCAGTTCCGCACTCATTCGCTTTCACCTCCGTATTCGTCTTCGGGCACCACGTTGAGTTTGCCCTCCATGTCGTGGTGACCCTGTCCGCAGTACTCGTTGCACAGGATACCGTACTCCTTCGGTTCGTCGAACTCGACGGTTATCTCGGCGACCTGTCCGGGAACGACCATCGTGTTGACGTTCGTCCCGACGACCTGGAAGCCGTGAATCACGTCGATTGAGGTGACGTGGAACGTCACCGTGCTGTTGGCCGGCACGACAATCGTGTCGGGACGGAAGATGAACTGCTGGGCGATGACGTACACATCGTACTCGTTTTCGCCCACCTGCTCGACGCGCGGTTCGCCGAAGTCTTCGTCATCGGTGACGGCGTTGGCGTCGATGGTGCCGCCGGAGGCATCGACCATCGCAACCCCCGCACCGGCCGCCCCGTAGGTCACCGTCGCGATGAACCCGACGATGAGTGCCAGTGCCCCGATGAGCCAGATTTTCTCGTAGGTGTGGATGTTCATCCTATCACCGTCGGCCCGTTGCCGAGGAATTCGATGAAGTACGTGAATATCCACATCCCTACGAGGATGAGGAAGTAAATCCCGATGAGGACGAGCGTCCCTATCGGGTCGAACTCCTCGTGTCCGAGTTCTTTCGTGTCGTTGTCTGCAGACATACGCATTGTCCGTGTTGCGCGAATCCACAAAACACTACCCCCGGAATCCTACTCATCGGGAACCCGTGGGTGGGTTTTTAACCACTCGCCGCCGTAACCTGTGGTATGGAATTGACGCCACGCCTCGGTGCCGTCGTCACGCTGTTGGCACTCGTGCCGGTGGCCGTGTTCACCGTCTACATCGGCAACCCGCTCGTCGCCATCGCGCTCGTGAACGTGGTTCTCATCTTCGCGAGCCTGTATCTCGCGTTCACGCCGGTCGAGAACCACGACCACGACCACGGCCACGCCGCCTGAGAGGAATGGCGGTCGAAAGCGCCGCCGGGCTCGACCTCGCCGTCTTCGGTGTCGTCGGGGTACTCGCCGGCGCTCACTGTCTCGGAATGTGTGGGCCGCTGGTGACGCTGTACGCCGACCGCATCGACGCGACGGCGGCCGACGGCGGCCGACGGGCGGGCCAACTCACCCCCAGAGCCGTCCGGCAACACGGCCTGTTCAACCTCGGACGAGCCAGTAGTTACGCCCTCATCGGTGCCCTCGCCGGCCTGCTCGGTTCGGTGACGTTCGGGTCGGCAGCCGCAATCGAAGGGGTCGGCGACGGCCTCCGCGGCGGCGTCGGCGTCTTCGTCGGCCTGCTCATCGTCAGCGTCGGCGTCTCGTATCTGCTCGGCGGCGCGGGCGGCCTCCATCGGTTCGTTCCGGACGGTGCGCCGCTGGGCCGACTCGTCGCCGCCGCGACCGACCGCGTCGACCGACTCGCCGCCGGCCCCGGAATCGTCGCCCTCGGCGCGCTCCACGGCCTGTTTCCGTGCCCCATCATCTATCCCGCCTACCTCTATGCGTTCGCGCTGGGGGACCCGCTTCGGGGCGGCCTCTCGCTGCTCGTCTTGGGCCTCGGGACGATTCCGACGCTGTTCCTCTACGGCACCGTCTTGGACGCCGTCAGTGCGACCCGACGCCGGTGGCTCCACCGCGCGCTCGGCGCCGCCTTCGTCGCGTTGGGGTACGTCCTGTTGGCCCACGGTCTGATGCTGTTCGGTATCCACCTCCCGCACCCGCCGCTGCCACACCGCTCTCTCACCAATGTCGTGTAAACTCTGTGACCTGCCGACGCCGGACCCGCCGATAACCGCCCCGGACACCGACGGCGAGTTCTGCTGTCGGGGCTGTCTGGAGGTCCAGCGTCGCCTCGGCGAGGATGCCGAAGCCGCCCTCGAAGACAACGACGACGACCTCGGGACCGAACCAGTTCCGGAGGGCTGTGAGCAGGCGTTTCTCGCGGTCGACGGGATGCATTGCTCGACGTGTGAGGTGTTCGTCGAATCCCTCGGCAGCGACATCGACGGCGTTGACGCCGCCGAGGCGAGTTACGCCAGCGAGTTGCTCCGGGTCGTCTACGATCCCGACCGCGTCGACAGCGAGTCCCTCCCCGAACGGCTCTCGGGGTACGGCTACGAGGCGCGACTGCCCGAGGAAAGCGCCGAGGATGACGGCAGCGACGTGGTTCGGTTCCTCATCGGCGGCGGCTTCTTCGGCATGATGGCGATGCTGTGGTACGTCCTCTTCCTGTATCCGACGTACTTCGGTTACCCGCCGCTGGTCGATTTGGGCGGCTTCGCCTTCGCCTACATCGCCGCCAACATCTGGGTGTTCACCTCGGTCGTGCTGTTCTACACCGGCTACCCGCTGTTGCGTGGCGCCTACGTCAGTCTCCGGGCCGGCCGCCCGAACACCGACCTCCTGGTGTCGCTTGCGGCCGTCGGCGCCTACGTCTACAGCACCCTCGCGTTGGCCCTCGGCCGCACCGAATTGTACTTCGACGTGACCATCGCCATCGTCCTCGTGGTGACCGCCGGAACGCAGTACGAATCCCGCATCAAGCGCCGGGCCAGCGACCTCCTATCGGAGTTGACGGAACTCCGCGTCGAGGAGGCGACCCGCCACCCCAGCGGCGAGGTCGTCGCCGTCTCGACGGTCGAACCCGGCGACGACCTGCTCGTGAAACCCGGCGACAGGATTCCGGTCGACGGCACCGTCGCCGAGGGGTCGGCCGCCGTCGACGAGGCGCTCGTGACCGGCGAGTCCCTCCCGCGGAGCAAGACACCGGGCGACGACGTTCGGGGCGGAACCGTCGTCACGAACGCCCCGCTCGTGGTCCGGGCCGGCGAGGAAGTGACGAGCACGCTCGACCGACTCGTGGAGTTGCTGTGGCGGATTCAGAGTTCCCGGCCGGGCGCCCAGCGGCTTGCCGACCGACTGGCGACGGTGTTCGTTCCGCTCGTGGTCGTCCTCGCGATGGCGACGACCGGGTGGCTACTGGCAAGCGGAGCGGCGCCCGCCGAAGCGCTTCTGACCGGCCTGACCGTCCTCATCGTCTCCTGTCCGTGTGCGCTCGGACTGGCGACGCCGCTTGCGGTGGCAAGCGGGACCCGCGCGGCGGCGGCCCGGAACGTCGTCGTCGCCACGCCCGCGCTGTTCGAGGCCGCACCGGAGGCCGACACCGTCGTCTTCGACAAAACCGGGACGCTGACAACGGGTGCGATGACGCTCCGTGAGGTGCGTCCCGTCGACACCGACCGCGACTCCCTACTCGCTCGGGCGGCGGCGCTGGAGCACTTCTCGGCGCACCCGATTGCGACGGCCATCACCGACGCGGTCGAGGAGACACCCGAGGCAGCCGACGTCAAAACCCACGAACGCGGCGTCTCGGGGAGCGTCGACGGCACGGCGACTCTCGTCGGCCACCCGTCGCTGTTCGCCGACCGCGGGTGGACCGTCCCGGAGTCGGTCGCCGACAGCGCCGAATCGGTGCGCTCGGAGGGGTCGGTCCCGGTCGTCGTCGGCTGGGACGAACGCGCCCGAGGGGTCGTCGCCGTCGGCGACGACCCGCGTCCGGAGTGGCCCGCAGTCGCGGAGACCTTCGCCGACCGCGAGGTGGTCGTCCTCACCGGTGACGAGGGCGCCTCCGCGGACCGACTCCGGGCGGACCCGAACGTCGACCGCGTGTTTTCGGGTGTCAAGCCGGCGGCGAAAGCCGAGACGGTCCGACGACTCCGGGCGGACGGCACCGTCGCGATGGTCGGCGACGGGAGCAACGACGCCCCCGCACTCGCGGCCGCCGACGTGGGTATCGCCCTGGCCGGCGGGACGCAGTTGGCGACGGAGGCCGCCGACGCCGTCGTCGTCAACGACGACCTCCGGTCGGTTCCCGACACCTTCGACATTGCGGCGGCGACGAACCGACGCATCAAGAGCAACCTCGCGTGGGCGTTCGGCTACAACGCCGTCGCGATTCCGCTGGCCGTTTTCGGGCTTTTGAACCCGCTTTTCGCCGCCGTCGCGATGGCTTCGAGCAGTCTGTTGGTCGTCGTCAACTCCTCGCGGTCGCTCGGGCCGTGACCGCGAGGTTCGACATCGCGGGCTACTCTTCGTCGTCGGCCTCGCCGGCTCGAACCGTCAGCACGGGGCAATCGGCGCTGCGAACGACTTTCTCGGCGACGCTGCCGAGGAGGAACCGGTCGACGCCACGCCGCCCGTGGGTTCCCATCACGACGAGGTCGATGTCGTAGTCGTCGACGTATTCGAGGATGCCGCGATACGGGGAGCCGCCGGCGACGGTGCCACGAATCGAGTCGACGCCCTCGGCTTTCGCCCGGGCACGGGCGTCGTCGATTGCGCGTTCGCCTTCGGCTTCGAGCGCATCGAGGAGTTCCACCTGTCCGGCCTCCATCACCGGTAAGTTCTCCTCTACGACGTAGAGGACGTGGAGTTCCGCATCGTACCGCTCTGCGTGGTCGATGGCGTGGTCAAGCGCGGCACTCGCTCCGTCGCTTCCGTCCGTCGGAAACAGTATTCGGTCGTACATGGTGTATCATGGGGAGGACGCGGTCGAACCGACCACATCAGTCACCCCTTACTGGAAGTTCGTCTTCCATCGACTAATACACCGGGTCGAATCCCGAACAGCGAGAACTCCGTGAGCGGGTCGGTTGAGCAGCCGAAACGAAACGGCGGACAGTACTCGAATCCCGAAAATCGAGATTCAACCAGAGTTATTTCAACCACCGCCACGATTCATAAGATATGTACGACCGATTGTTGCTTCCGACGGACATGAGCGCGGGTGTCGACTACGCAATCGAGCACGCTATCGACGCCGCAGAGCGGTACGATGCGGAACTCCACGTCCTCTATGTCGTCGACGCCGACGCCTACAGCTCCTACCCCGGCGACGAGTACGTCCACGAGTTCGAGGGATTAGAGAGCGCACTCGAACAGGCAGGCGAGGACGCGGTCGAAGACATCGTCGCCGCCGCCGAGGAGGCGGGCGTCGAAACGCATCCGGTCGTCCGTCACGGCGTGCCCCACGAGGAAATCCTCGCGTACATGGACGACGCCGACATCGACCTGACCGTCATCGGGTCGAAGAACCGCTCCGGAGAGTACCGCCGACTGCTCGGCAGCGTCGCCGACCGCGTCGCGAACATGGCCGAGCGACCGGTCACCATCGTCAAGACGCCAGTCGAGGAGTAGCCGACCTCACAGCAACGCCAGAAGCGTCAGCGCCCACCCGACGCCGACGCCCGCCGTCACGGCGACCTCGGCGGCACCGGGGTCGATCGGTGGGTTCCTGAACAGCGCGTCGTACAGCAGCGCCGACGCGAGGAGACTGCCGCCAGCGAGGCCGTGCGGGAGCGCAACGCTGGGGTGGAGACTCACGACGGCACCGGCGAGGAGCGCAACTGGGATACCGACGAGAACCCACTCGTAGCGGTCGAGCATCACGTGAAAGTAGCGGGCGCGGGCGGAAAAGCGGCCCGCCGAATCCCACCGGCCGAGAGCGACTGCCGGGGCGTTACGGCGAGCCGAGATACCCCCACGACAACAGTCGGTCTCCGTCGCCGTCTATCCAGCGCTCACCGATGTCGTCGCGGTAGTAGAGGTTCGGGATGACGATGTCGTCGATGCGGTCGTAGGCCTGTTCGCGGGCGGCACCCATCGTCTCGCCCTTCCCGGTGACGACCAGCGGCATCCCGGACTCACCGGCGGCGCGCCACTGGCCGTCGACGTTCTTCGCGTCTTCGATGTGAATCCCCTCGTGGCTGTCGGTGTCGAAGACGACCGCCGCGTTCCGTGAGTTCTCGTCGTAGGTCTCCTCGTCGTCGAACGGAAACGGCGGGAGGACGACCCGGACGCCGACCTGATACCCTTGGTGGACCTGCAGGTTCGGGTCCTCGCCGCGTGCGAGGTCGTAGAAGAACTGCCCAGTCGGGGATTCGAAGGACTCCTCCTGTAGCGTGATGGTCGGATAGCCGAATCGGGGCGTGAACTCCAGCGGGTAGACGCCCTTGTCGTTGACGATGCAGTTGAGGTCGATGCTGCCGACGTATCCCTCCTCGGCGAGGAAGTCGGCGAGTTTCCCGAGCGTCCGCTCGAAGAGGTCGTTCGGGTCCGCCCAGAACATCGAGGTCCCCATCTCGCCGGTCGAGGGGCCGATGTTGCCCGGGAACAGTTTCTTGTGCTCGAAATTGAAGTTGATTGGTTCGACGAACTCGCTGCCGTTGAAGAACCCACAGACAGCGACCTCGACGCCCTCGACGCGGCGCTGGAGTTGAAATCCCTTCATCCGGTGGCCCCACGCCTTTTTGTAGGCCCGGAGCACGTCGACGACATCGCTGCCGTCGTCCTCGCGGCCGACGTACACCAGTCGCTTGACGTTCTGGACCTCCCCGAGCGGTTTGATGACGTAAGGGGCGGGATTGGCGTTGACGTAGTCGATGGCGGCGTCGAAATCCGAAAACTCCCGGTGGTCGAGGGTGGTGACGCCGTGGTCTTCGAGCACCTCCATCGCGTAGCCGCGGTCTTCCTCCAGTCGGTCGGTGTTCGGCGTTCCACCGACGACGGCGTGGCCCTCCGCACGGAGGTCCGCCGCGAGTTGCCCCGTTCCCACCTCCGACCCGACCCAGATGTCGTCGAAGACGATTACGTCGGCCCACTCGATTTCCGCCTCCCAGTCGTCGGTCTTCGGGACGAACCCGTCGGCTATCTCCTTGTCCGACGCCGCCTCGATGTAGTACTTCACGTCGTGACCCTCCTTGGAGGCCTGCCACGCCACGTCCCCGATGAGGGCCGCGTCCAGCGAGACGAAGAGGAAGCGTTTGCTGTCCATGGGCTACCCGACGATGGCCACGAGGTAAAGCGTGTGGGCGACGTTCGACCGTCTCCGGGAGCGTCTCCCTCGGGGCACGAACTATCCGTGGAAGCCGAAGGGGACGCGAAAAGTGCCGTCACTCGGGGACCGCGTCCTCGAATCCCCACTGCTCGGCACGGGCCTTGGCTTCCGTGCGGGCGTTCTCGCGGAGTTCCGCGATGGCTGCCTCGTCATCGAGGAAGGCATCGAGAGCGTCCCGGCCGTCCTCGTGGTCGGTCCCGGCGACGCGTCGCGTTCGCTCGGCGAGGTCGGGAGCGCCGGCCAGGCGCTCGGCGGCCATCCCCGGTGGGACTCGGAGGTCGTCGCTCTCGTGGGCAATTGCGAGGTCGGTGGCGTCGAGGGCGTACAGTTCCAGCCGGTAGGGACCGGGGCCGATGGCGGCCAGCGCGGGCGGCCCGCCGCGGTCCGAGCCGACGTGGTAGGCAAGGTGGGGAACGCCGTCCTCGAAGGTGACGACGCCGCTGTCGTCGGTGTCGCCGAGGAGCGCGTCACGGGGTTCGACCACCGCGTAGCCGTCGAGTCGGCGGTCGAGAGCGTCCTCGAGGACGGCGGCGAGGTCGGTGACGACCCGCGAGCGGAGCAACTCGCCGTCCGGAATCATGGCGGGTCGGGGATGACCGCCGTCCGGAACCGGTCGGCGACGGCCCCGGAGTCACCGTCGGCGGGGTCCAGCGCCGCGGCGGCCTCCCGGAAGGCCGCGGCGGCCGCCGAGTCGGGGGCGTGGGCCAACAGCGGCTCGCCGGCAGCGCGGGCCTCTCCGGCGGCGTCGGTCTCGGGAACCGACGCCAAAAGCGGCCCCTCGAAGTAGCGGTCGGCCTTCGCGGCCACGTCGCCGATGTCGCCCTCGACGCGATTGAACAGCGTCCCCGCGATGTCCGACCCGTATGACAGCGCGTACTCCTGGACCTTCAGGCCGTCCGACACCGCCGGGATGGTCGGGTTGAGGACGACAACGACCCGGTCGGCCAACACGATTGGCAAGACGGCGCTCTTCGAAGCCAGCGTCGCCGGCGAGTCCAGTAGCAGTACGTCGGTGTCGGCCGCGAGGTCGGCGACGGCGTCCCGGAGCCGTTCGGGGTCGGCTGCCTCGAACGCCGCGAGCGAAGTCCCGCACGGAACGACGGACATCCCGAAGCGCTCGTAGGTTGCGTCCTCGACCGGCGCGCCGCCCTCGACGAGTACGTCGTGAAGTGTCGTCTCCACGTCTGCGAGGCCGGCGTGAAACAGCAGGTTCGCCATCCCCGTGTCGGCGTCGACGACGGTCACGTCGTAGGAGTCGGCCAGCGCCATCCCGAGTGCGAGCGTGCTCGTCGTCTTGCCCGTGCCGCCTTTGCCCGATGCGACGGCGAACGCCTCGACCATTTAGCTTCGACTGCTTCGGTTTCGAATATAAGGGTTGGGATGGCGGCGCGGCAGTACTTGCCGCGAATTTGACTAACAATCATTAACGTTTAAGACCATGTAGGATGTGGGTGGTAGTAGATGACCCGAGACGAGATCGAGCCAGTCGTTCCCGTTATGCCCACCGAGGAGACTACCGACACCGTCGTCGCCGACGGCGGCCGCAAAAAGCGCTACGACGCTGGTGAGGTAGACGCACCCCTCGTTCCGGACCTCCGGTAACGGTCTCGTCTTCTTCAGTTACGCTTCGTCGCCGAGCGACGGCTTCGGCCCTCAAACCACGTCGCCGCGAACGGTGACGCCCTCCTGGGACGCCTGATAGGCCCGGAGCTCCTCGGCCGCCGCCTCGGCTTCCGACTCCTCGAGCCCGAGCATTTCAAGCGACGCCGACAGCGTCGGGAAGACGAACTCCCCTGCTTCCAATTTGCGGAACGCCTCCTCGCTGACCTGCCCGCCCTCGTCGTCGACCCACAGACACGCCGCCCGTGGGTCGAGCAGTTGGGTGTAGTCCTCACGCGCGCGAGCGCCCTTGAGCCGCTGGGTGACGTTGCGCTCGAAGCCGGTGTTGCAGACCTCGAGGTGGACCGGTTCGTCCTCGAGTAGGTGTGCCGCGAGACACTTCTCGGGGGCGACGTGACCGTTGGCGTTCGCCCGGACGTACTCGGGGTGTTCGTCGGCCCACACCGCCGACACCGTCTTGCCGACCCCGGAGACGCCGAGGCGTTTTTCGAACTCTTCCTCTCGCCCGGGCGCGTCCTTGAACAGCAAATCCTTCGTCAGATACACGTCGAGGCGCTCGACGGGGTCCATCCCCAACACGATGTCGCCGAAGACCCACACCTCTCTGACGGGGACGGGCATGGGTTCGGACTGGACCGTCTCGACGATGTCGCGCAGGCGGGCGACGGCGGCCTCGCGGCTGAGACTCATCGGTCGGCCGTAGGCCCTCGGCGCCGAAAACGGTTACTGGTCGTCACGACGAACGTACAGGGTCTTCTCGACGGTTGCATGGACCGTTCCGTCCTCGTCAACGAGATTGGCCTCGTAGGTCCGGTTGGTCGACTCACCGACGTCAAGGTCCCGGAGCGCTTCGAGTTCCGAATCGGGAATCTCCATCTCCGCCGACAGCGTCGACTCCCCCGGTTTCTGGAAGTCGATTTCGGCCTCGGTGTCCCAGACGGTGAACTCCTCGCCGAGCGTCTGAATCAGCATCATCATGTAAATCGGGTCGATGGCAGCGTAGAGACTCCCGCCGAAAATCGTACCGACGTAGTTGCGCGTCCGCCACGACAGCGGCACTTCGACGTGGATTTCCTGCCAGTCGTGCCGGACGTACGTCACCCGGCCGCCGCCGAAGCGATAGGCCGGAAACAGGTTGAACTTCAGACGGGCCAACCGCGTCCGGAGGGATTCGGTCATACGCGGCGGTGGCCCGCGTCCGACTAAGCCCGTTCGGTTGTCGCGCCGAGGCGAAACCGGTATCCCGCCGAACCGGCAAGCCACCAGTAATGGAGTGCGACAAGTGCGGCGACGACGCGGTGATGCACGCCGCCTACTCGGGGCTACACATGTGTGAAGCCCACTTTCGGCGGTTCGTCGACTCCCGCGTCCGCAAGCGGATTCGGGAGGACAGCCTGCTGTCCGACGACGCCACGCCCGACGACCCCGAGACGTGGCTCATCGGCCTCTCCGGCGGCAAGGACAGCGTTGTCCTCACCCACATTCTCCACGACACCTTCGCGGCGGACCCCCGCGTCGAGTTGGTCGCGCTCACCATCCACGAAGGCATCGAGGGGTATCGGGACGCCTCACTCGACGCCTGTCTGGAACTCACCGAGGACCTCGACATCGAACACGAAGTCGTCTCGTATGCCGACGAATACGGCCTTGAGATGGACGACGTGGCCGATGACGACCCCCTGAACATGGCACCCTGTGCGTACTGTGGGGTGTTCCGTCGGGACGCCCTCTCGCAGTACGCCGAGTCCTACGGCGCCGACAAACTCCTGACGGGCCACAACCTCGACGACGAGGCCCAGACGGCGATGATGAACTGGCTCTCCGGCGACGTGGCACAGATGGCCCAACACTTCGACGCCTCGCTGGGGAGTTTCGACGACCGGGAGGTCGACGACGACCCCTTCGTCCCTCGCGCCAAACCGCTGCGGGACATCCCCGAGAAGGAAGTCGCGCTGTACGCCCACCTCGCGGACCTCCCGAGTCACATGGCGGAGTGTCCCCACGCCAGCGAGGCCTACCGCGGCGAAATCCAGCAGTACCTCTACGACCTCGAAGCCGACCACCCCGGCACGCGACACTCCATCATGTCCGGCTACGAGGAACTGGCTCGACTCGCTGCCGAATCCTACCGCGGCGGCGACGACGAACCGCGTGGGGAGTGTGACCGCTGCGGCGCGCCGACGAACAACGCGGTCTGTCGGAAGTGTGAACTGGTCGATGCCGTCGGCGGCGAGTTGGCGAGCGACGACTGATTTCGGGTACCGTTCGAGGCGCTTCAGAACGCCGTCAGCCGAGCGTCATACATCGTGTTTTACGCAGGAATAGTCAGATGAAACATCTCGATAGTTGCTACTCGAATCACCGTACTGCGGCGAAAAATAACGTTTAAGATTTCAGACTTATCGGATTACGTCAAGTCCGTTGTTCTTCTCGACTTCCGAGCGGCCGCCGTCGGTTTCGCCCACGCCGAAGTCGCTGGAGCTGCCGGTGTTGGCCGACTGCTCGGGCGGCGAGGAGGCGAACTCGCCGTCCTCTTCGACGCCCTCGATGGCTTGCCGGGAGGCGTCGGCCTGCTTCTGGGTCGTCGGGCCGAGAATCTGGGCCGACTGGACGCCCGTCATGATGGCCATGACGCGGACCTTGCCCTTGTACTCGTCCTGAATGCGCGCGCCCCAGATGACGTTCGCGTCGGCTTCGAGTCGCTCGGTGATGTTCTGGGCGATACCCTCGGCCTCTTTCAGCGTGAGGTCGGGGCCGCCAGTGATGTGGACCAACCCGCCGGTCGCACCACGGTAGTCCACGTCCAGCAGTGGGTGGTTCATCGCGTCGTTGACCACCTCTTTCGTCTTGTTTTTGTCCTGAGTCTCGCCGACCAACATGACCGCGACGCCGCCCTGACCCATTATCGAGGTCATGTCGGCGTAGTCGAGATTGATGAGGCTCGGCTGGGTGATGGTCTCGCTGATGCCCTTCACCGTCTCGGCGATAATCTGGTCCATCACCGAGAACGCCTTGCCAATCGGGAGATTGGGGACGTAGTCGAGCAGGCGGTTGTTGTCGAGGACGATAATGGAGTCCGCTTCGTTGCGGAGTTTCTCCAGCCCTTCCTCGGCTTTCACCGTCCGGGCGCGCTCGACGTTGAACGGCGTCGAGACCATGCCCACGACGATTGCGCCCTGCTCTTTGGCGATTTTCGAGACGACCGGCGCCGCACCGGTACCCGTCCCGCCACCCATGCCGGCGGTGACGAACACGAGGTCCGCCTCGCCGAGGACTTCCTTGATGGTGCCTTGGGCCATCTCCGTGGCGCGTTCGCCCATCGATGGGTCGCCACCGGCACCGAGCCCGTTGGTCAAGGACTTGCCGACGAGGATTTTCGTGTCGGCTTCCACCATCTGCAGGTGCTGTTTGTCCGTGTTGATGGCGATGGTGTCGGCGCCGTCGACGCCGATGTTGTACAGTCGGTTGACGGTGTTGTTACCGGCACCACCGGCACCGACGATGACGATGCGCGGGTCGCCGAACTCGTCGCCGTCCCCGTCCAGGTCGGCGTCCATGTCCCGCGACTCCTTCTCGGCGTTCTCCAACGCGGAGTTGACGATGTCCTGCATCGTCTACACCTTCGCCCACGGGCGGTTGCTGTCCCGAGGCTCGCCGTCTTGTTCATTCAACATCTCGCGCACGGCCGAGCGAATCGCCTCGCTCCGGTTGGGGTACTCCCCCGTATCGACCATGCGTTCGACCTCTTCGATCTGCTGCTTCGGAATCCGTAGTGTCACACGCTCCATTGTTGTATTCCCCTTAGTCTGTGGGTAAGACGACATTGCACACGCGACCGTTACCGCGTTTACACCGGGAATCCGAACCGTAGCGGCCATCTGCGTACGTCGGCCGACCCGGTGTAAGACGTGCCGTCTTACGCAGATGTATTCACATAACCAGAATACTTAAACCTTAGGGTGGGCGTAAGACAGATTCGTAAAAGCGGCGTTTACAGCCACCTACCACACATATTCAGCGTTTACGTATCTCCGAGAACGTCCGCTGCGGTGGTCCGCCGACCACAGCTGGGGCAGAACGCCCAGTCCGAGCGGACCTCGTCGCCACATTCACAGAACACCCTGTGAGACGCCTTCTCCCCACAATTCGGGCAGTACACGTCGGATTGCGTGAGCTCTTCCCCGCACTGTTTACACGCGTCGTGTGCCGCGTCGGACGCGTTTTCGGGGTCCGCCTCGTCTGTCTTACGGGCTTCCCCCGTCTCGTGTGACACGCCCGCAGAATCGCCATCAAGCGTGATGTTTACGTTCACGTCTTGGGGTTCTCGTGGCGTAAACGACCGGTCGAGTCGGTCGGCGATGAGGGCGTCGACGCGCTCCGCGATGAGGTCGTCGAGGGATTCCTCCGCGATGGAATCGGTAGAGTCGGCGTTTGCACCCCCTTGAGTCGTGTTTACGGACGTTTCGCCCTCATCGAGATACGCCCGGAGCGCCTCCCGCATGACCTCGCTCTTCGAAGCGTCGTACGCTTCGAGCTGACGAACGAGGTCGTCGTCCGCCCGGAACGTAATCTTGCTCATTGCTCGTCCGACGATTGTGTGTGACAGTATTTCAATCTTCCCGCGATGTCAGACACGCGTCCGTCCGGCGGCAGACGACGGCGGATGATAACCGTTAAGTCCGACAGGGCATTCGGTTCGAGTACGCCCGCCCTTAGCTCAGACTGGTAGAGCAGTCGACTGTAGATCGACTTGCCCCCCGTTCAAATCGGGGAGGGCGGACTACATTTTCCGTCGAATCGTGGCAGAACGCCTACGGTCGGCTATCCCGACATACGGATATGTCCGACAGCCACTCGGTTCCGGTCGCCGACGGCGAGTGCGTCGCTGCCGAGCACCACCCCGCCGCCGGCGACCGCTGGCTCGTCTTCTGTCACGGCTTTCTGAGCGATAAAAGCGGCAGCTACGAAGCCCGCTGTGAACGGGCCGTCGAGGAGGGATACGACGCGGTCCGGTTCGACTTCCGGGGCAGCGGCGACTCCGACCGACCGTTCGTCGAGTCGACGTTGAGTACGCGACTGGCCGACCTTCGAGCGGTCGTCGACTACTTCGAACCCACCTCCTATGCGCTGTTCGGCTCCAGTTTCGGCGGGAAGGTCGCACTCCATGCCGCGACCGACGACCGCGTCGAGGCCATCGCCACGCGGGCGCCCGTAACCTACAACCGCGCCTTCGACGACTACCGCGCCGCCGTCGCCGATGCGGGCGAACTCCGCATCGACGACGGCCACGCTATCGACGGCCGGTTCTTCGATGACTTCGAGCAGTATCCCTTCGCCGACGTCTCCGACGCCATCGACGTGCCCGTGGCGATGTTTCACGGCGCGTCGGACACCTCGGTCCCGATAGCGGACACCTTCGAGGCGGCGGCGACGCTCGACACCGACGTGATGGTCTCGAAGTTCGACGGGGAGGGCCACCGCTTTTCGGCGGCGGCCGAACGGCGACTGTTGGACCGACTGTTCGCGTGGCTCTCCGAGCGGTAATCCTGTTCACGAACGTGTACAAAGCCGTCGCAATCGGCCGATTTGAAACGTCGTAGGATATTATATGCAGGCCGTTGGAACCGTCGTGTGAGGCCACGACCGGAAGCCACGTCGGGGAACGTGGGACGCCGTACCGCTCGGTCTCGGGAGGAACCAGATATGCCACTGCTAACGCGTGTCCGACAGCTGTTCGGAACGTCACACGTCATCCACGAGTGTCGACGCTGTGGAACGAAACTCGACGGCGAGTTCGACACCTGTTCGAACTGCGACTCCGACGACATCGCCCGCTACGACATCGGGTGAGAGACGGTCGTTCGAGCGTCGGAGCCACCACAAGACATATTCTGTCGGTCGAACACGACAAGTTCGATGCCCGCCCTCCATCGGTTGTGGGCACGCCGCCAGCGACAGCCACGGTTCGTCGCCGCGTCGCTGGCCGTGCTCGCCGTCCTGCTCGCGTATCCGGCGATACAGTGGTGGCTCCAGTCGGCCGGTATCGCCGGCGAGTTTCGCTTCTATGACCTCGGCGCCTACCGCAGCGCCGTCAGCGCGTGGCACGCCGGAGACCCCCTGTACGTGCCGAACGACGACGGCGGCTACCACGGCAGTTACCTCTACCCGCCAGTGTACGTCCTGCTGTTCGCGCCGCTGTCGGAACTGCCGTTCCGGCAGGCCGGCGTCGCCTGGAACGCCCTCTCGGTGGCGCTGCTGTGGGGTGGCTTGCAGGCCGTCGTCGCCGCCTACGGCTGCCGGTTGGCGTGGTACGAACGCGGCCTGCTCCTGTGGGCCATCCTCGGCTTTCATCCCGTCATCCTCTCGATGCGACTCGCACAGGTGTCGGTGTTCCTCGCCGGCGTCCTGTCGGTCACGCTTGCGGCACTCATCTACGCCGACCGCGCCGACGGGGACCAACGGCTCCAGTACCTCGCTGGCGCCGCGACGGCGGTCGCCGGAACGGTGAAACTCGTCTACGCTCCCACCGGCGCACACCTCCTCGCGAATCGCCGCCGATTCGCCGCCGCCGTCCTCACGGGAGTGGCGCTTTTGGCCGTCTCGCTTGGCGTCTTCGGCGTCGATACCCACCGCGCGTACCTCGATGTGCTCGCGTGGGGGAAGGGGTGGGGCGGCGGCCGCCCGCCGAGCCTGTGGCTGCCGGCGTACTTCCGGCCGCTGTACGTCCTCGGCGGGACGCTTTCGCTTGTCGTCAAACTCGGACTGTCGGCCGTCGTCGCCGCGCTCGCGTGGCTGGCGGCCGGCGAGGGAGTCGACGACACGGTGTTCGGCCTCGGTGTCGGCGCGACGCCGCTTCTCGCACCGCGACTCTACACACAGGACCTCACGCTCGTGTTACCGGCCGCCGTCGTCGTCCTGGCGACCGAACTCCGACGCGACGGCGGCTATCCGACCGTGCCGGTCCTCGCCGGGGGACTGGCCGCCGTCCACGCCTACGGCCTCTATCTCCTCGTGGAGGTGCTCCCCGACAGACTCCCGTTCGGGGAGACGCTGCTCGACGCCGCACCGATGTTACAGCCCGGACTCTGGGCGGCGGTGCTGCTCGCCGTCTTGGCCGGGTGGCGAATCGCCGAAGCCGCCGATTTCGGCCGGCTGAGATACGGTTTGGGTTCGAAGCGGTCACACAGTTGAATTGCCCAATACGCTTAACATCAACGCTATCGCAGTGTACGGTTGTGACGTCGGGGATTCGGGTCCTTCACGTGGACGACGACGACGCCTTCCGCGATTTGACACAGCGATATCTCAAACGGGAAGGGATAGATGTCGTCGACGCAGAGAGGGCCGCCGACGCACTCGACCGGCTCGACGAATCGGTCGACTGCGTCGTCTCCGACTACGACATGCCGAACACCGACGGGTTGGAGTTGCTCGAATCGGTTCGCGAGCGCGACTCCGACCTCCCGTACATCCTCTTTACTGGGAAGGGAAGCGAGGAAATCGCGAGCGACGCCATCAGCGCGGGCGTGACGGATTACCTCCAGAAGGACGCCAGCGCCGAGCAGTTTACCGTCCTGTCGAACCGCATCGAACACGCCGTGACCAAGCGCCGGACCAAAGCCGCACTCGAAGAGAGCGAGCGGATGCTGTCGACGCTCGTCTCGAACCTCCCCGGCATCGTGTATCGCTGCCGCAACGAGCCGGAGTGGCCGATGGAGTACATGAGCGGCAACGTCGCCGAGTTGACCGGCTACGACGCCGAGACGTTCCTCAAGGGCGACCTGAAGTGGGCCGATATCATCAGAGACGACGAAGAGCGGCTCTGGAACACCGTCCAATCGGCCCTCGACGACCGCGAGCCGTTCGAGACGACCTACCGCATCGCCGACGCCGACGGGGAGACGCGGTGGATGTGGGAGCAGGGTCGCGGCGTCTTCGAGGACGACGAGTTGGTCGCCTTGGAGGGGTTCATCACCGAGGTGACCGAGCGGAAACGCCACGAGCAGGAACTCGCCAAGTACGAGCGGTTGGTCGATGCGATGGGAGACCCGGTGTACACCACCGACGCCGACGGCTACGTCACGACGTTCAACAAGCGAGCGACGGCGCTGACCGGCTACGAGGCCGACGACATCGTCGGCGAGCACGTCGAGATGCTGCTCACACCCGAGGACATCGAACGTGGTCGGGCCGTCGTCCGCGAGTTACTCGACTCCGAAGGGGCCGACACCGCGACCTACGACATCACGATTCGAGCGGCCGACGGCGAGCACCTCGAATTGGAAAATCACGTCGCCCTGCTCGCGGACGGCAGCGAGTTCCGCGGCACCGTCGGCGTCCTCCGGAGCAGCGAAGACCGAACCGACAACCGACTCCGCCGACTCCACGAGTCCGCTCGCGAGTTGATGAGCGAAGGCGACCGCGACCGCATCGCGTCGTTGACCACCGACGCGGCAAAGGAGATACTCGGCCAGCCGATTACGACGGTCCGTCTCGAAGCCGACGGCGCGCTTCTGGTGGCGTCGACGACCGAAGAAGCCGAGGAGACACTGCCCGAACGACCGCGAGACGTCTCCGGGGACACCCCGGCCGGAGCGGCGTTCCGCGAGGGGGAACCACGCGTCGAGGACGACCTCTCGGAGTACGACGACTTCGACCGTGGCAGCGTCAGCTCGGCCGCGTACTTCCCGCTCGGCGACCACGGCGTGTTGATAATCGGCGCCATCCAATCCGACGCCTTCGATGCACGGGACATCCAGTTGGCGACGATACTCGCCGCCAACGCCGAGGCCGCACTGGACCGTGCCGCAAAGGAGGAGGCGCTCCGACAGGAGCGCGACGACCTCCAGGCGCTGTTCGAGAACATCCCCGACCCGACGGTCGAGACGGTCATTCGCCGTGGCGAAGCGGTCGTCGAGCGAGCGAATCCGGCCTTCGAGGACGTGTTCGGCTACGACGAAGCCGCGGTGACCGGCGAGAACCTCGATGAGTTCATCGTTCCCACGGAGTCCAGAAACGAAGCCGTCCAGTACAACGAACGGATACGCGAAGGCGAGGGGTTCCACGGCGAGGTCCGTCGACTCACCGACGACGGCCTCCGGGATTTCATCCTCCACGTCGTCCCACACGATGTCACCGGCGAGTCGACCCGTGGCTACGCCATCTACACCGACATCACCGAACAGAAGCAACGCGAGCGGGAACTCGCCCGGCAGAACGAACGCCTCGACCAGTTCGCGAGCGTCGTCTCCCACGACCTCCGGAACCCCCTGTCGGTCGCCCGCGGGCGCGTCGAACTCGCGCGAATGACCGGCGATGAGAAACACTTCGAGGCGTTGGAGCGCGCCCACGACCGCATGGAGGAACTCATCGAAGGGTTGCTCGCGCTGGCACGACAGGGGGAGTTGACCGGCGACCCCGTCGCCGTCGAGTTGGAGAGTGCCGCCGAGGCGGCGTGGGAGACCACGGACACGGACGACCTCACGCTCGAACTCGACGAAACAACGACCCTCGAGGCCGACCCCGAGCGACTCCGACAACTGCTCGAGAACCTCTTTCGGAACGCGGTGGAACACGGCGAGGAGGTCTCGACGCTCGTCGTCGGCAGCCTACCCGATGGCTTCTACGTCGAAGACGACGGCGTCGGCATCCCGGACGACGAGCGTGAGTCGGTGCTCGAATCCGGCTACTCCACCGCCGGCGGCACCGGCTTCGGTCTCGCAATCGTCGACACCATCGCCGAGGCCCACGGCTGGGAGGTGTCGGTCACCGAAAGCGATTCCGGCGGTGCCCGCTTCGAGTTCCGCGGCGCCACAGCGGAGTAATCAGTCCACCTCGCCCGCCCGCCAGCGGCCGCCGTTGGCGCGGTAGCCGTCGAATTCGCCGCGCTCGATTTCCGCCTGGATTTCCTCACAGGTCGCGTCGTCGACCGCCGCGAGGTGACACAGCGGGTGCCCCGGCAGTGCGACCGGGTTCTCGAGGACGCCGACGAGCAGACCGGTGAACGGTGCCTCGACGGCGTGTTCTTCCTCGCCGAAGTGGTCCGTGATGGTGCAGATGGTCTCGCCGGCCCGGACCAGGGGGTAGGGGCCCCACTGCATGTCGACGAGGCCGCCGGTGTCCGCCCGGAGCCACGACTTCTCGGTGTCGTCGCCGATGACCCGACGCCACCCCGGATGCAACACCGAGTGTCCGGGCAACATGTCGTACTCCGCGAGCACCGACTCGACGCCCGCAATCGCCTTCTCGATGAGCGCCGGTTGAAACCGGTGGGCCTTCCCCATCTCGACGGCGACCGTTGGCGTCCCCGACGCCGTCGCGACGGCCCGGAGCGACCCGTTGTCGCCGGTCCCCGAGAGGACGAGGTTCGCGCCGAAGGCCCGCGTCAACCGCTCGACGGCCGGGTCCGAGACGTTCGCACGGGCGTGATACATCGTCGTCCGGTTGCGAGTCGAGGTGTGGAAATCGAGACAGAGGTCACACGGCTTCACGAACCGCTCGAACACCTCGTGGGCCATCCGTGAGGCCGTGTTACCGCTCTCTTGGCCCGGAAACGAGCGATTGAGGTCCTGGTCGTAAATCGGGATGTAGCGCTGTTGGGCCTGATACCCCGGCACGTTGACGACGTGGACGACGACGACCGTTCCGTGGATGTCGGCCGGGGAGTAACGTCCGGCGACCTCCTGACACACCTTCACGCCGTTGAGTTCGTCGCCGTGAATCGCCGCGGTCAGACAGAGTCGTGGCCCCGGTTCGGACCCGTTGATGACGGTGACCGGCACCTCGACCGGGTCACCGAGGTACGTCTCGCTGATTTCGTACCGGAAGTGTCGCTTCTCGCCGGGCGGGACTTTCCCGTCGTACCGGAAGGGGCGGGACGCCTCGGGGACGTCGATGGCCGTCGCGTCGGACATGGGGGTGCCACACACGCGGCAACCAAGGGAGTTTCGTGGGACTCGCTGACCCCCCGCTCGGACGAACCCTTTTGACCGAGAGCGACCCAGACTGACGCATGACCACACGGCTCCCAGAGTCGGAATTCGACGACCGCCTCGCCGCCGTCAGGGAACGAATCGACACCTCGGATGCCGACGCCGGCGTCTGGTTCGGCGCGACTTCGATAGAGTACCTCACCGGCTTCGCACACATCCAAACCGAGCGGCCGGTCGTCCTCGCTGTGGCCGACGACACGGTCGCGCTGACCGTCCCCCGACTGGAAGTCGAACGCGCCGAGGCCGTCGACTCAATCGACCGCGTCGACTCGTACTTCGACTACCCCGGTGGCAACCCCATCGAGACGGCCGCCGAAACCCTGTCGGACCTCGGCGTCGAGTCGGTCGCCGCCGACGGCGACGGCGCCCCCGGCGTGATGGGGTATCAGGGGCCGCCGCTGAGCGAGTTCCTCGCCGTCGACACCCAAGACTGGGTGAGTCGGATGCGGTGGGCGAAAAGCGACGCCGAAATCGAGTTGATACGGGAGTCCGCGAAGTGGGCGAACCTCGGCCACCGGTATCTCGCCGACTACACCGAAGTCGGTTCCCACCCAGCGACGGTCAGCCAGCGGGCCTCGACGGACGCCTCCCGGGCGATGCTCGACACGTTGGGTGACCGCTACATCGAACGCGCCCGCGGGGACGGCCCCGTCCACGCCGGCTACATCTCCGGCGAGGAGACCGCCCTCCCGCACGGCCACACGCCGAACCAGCGACTCCGCGAGGGCGACGTACTGATTACGGGTGCGACCGCCAACGTCGACGGCTACGTCTCGGAACTCGAACGGACGATGTTCGTCGGCGACCCGAGCGACCGACAGCGCGAGTACTTCGAAATCATGCTCGAAGCCCAGACGATAGCCATCGACGCCCTCGGCCCCGGCGTCGCCCTGGAGTACGTCGACAGCGAGGTGACCGCCTACTTCGAAGAGCAGGGCGTCGCCGACCTCGCCCAACACCACGTCGGCCACAACATCGGCTTGGGCGCCCACGAACCGCCCTACATCGACTCCGGGTGGGCCGACCACTGCGAGGACGACCACACGAACTACGACGCCGCTGACGCGTCGATGGAGCCGGGCCACGTCTACACCATCGAACCCGGCATCTACACCGACACGGAGGGGTACCGCCACTCCGACACCATCGCCATCGCCGACGACGGCATCGAGTGGCTCACCTACTACCCGCGGGAACTGGAGGCGAACGTCGTCCGTCCGTGACCCAACGCTTGAAGTCGTCTCCCGCGATAGCACCGCCCAGTGACAGTCTCTTTCGACCTCTTCGGGACGCTCGTCGACTGCGACACCCCTGCCGACCCTGCGGTGGCCGTCGCCGCGGAACTCCGCGAACGCGGCGTCTCCGTCCCCGATGACTTCGGCGACGCCTACCGAGAGGTCCACATCGACGCCCCCGACGGCGCGGAGGTGCCGCTGCCAGCACACGTCTCGGCGGCGCTTGCCTCCCGCGGCGTCGACGCGCCGAACAACGCCGCCAGGCGGTCGGTCGTCGCCGCCTTCGACCCCGACGTGACGCGACGAGAGGGTGCACGGGAGGCCATCGCCGCCGCACGCGAGTTCGGCCCGGTCGGCGTCTGCTCGAACTGCAGCGTCCCGGAGTTGGCCCGCCGGACCCTGATTCGTGCCGACCTCCACGAGGCCTTCGACGCCGTCGTCACGAGCGTCGGTTGTGGCTGGCGAAAGCCCGACCCAAGAGCCTTCGAGACGGTCGCCCGCCGCCTCGACACCACCGCCGAGAGCCTCGTCCACGTCGGCGACGACCCCGCGACCGACGGCGGCATCGAGGAGTTGGGGGGCCGGTTCGTGGATGTCGACGAGGTGCCGCTGTCGGCGCTCGAATCGCGGCTGGAGGCCCGACGGTGACGGACGTTCCGCTCGGCGTCACCGTCGCCGTCCTGCTGGCGGCGGGACTGGACTGGACGCTACGGGAACCGCCCGCGGAGTACCACCCGGTGACGCTGTTCGGCCGCCTCGTCGATTCGGTCGATGCCGAGTACGACGACCCGAAACGCGCTGGCGTCGCCGTCGCCGCTATCCTCCCGATTGCCGCCGCCGTGGCCGTCTATGCGGCCCTGTGGCTGACGACCCTGCTTCCGGGCATCGTCACGGCTGTGCTCGCCGGCGTCGTCCTGTGGTCGACGTCGAGTCTCCGACTACTCATTGATGCCGCCGAGCAAGCCATCGAAGAAAGCGAGACCGACCCCGAGGCCGCCCGCGAGGTACTGCCGGCGCTGGTCGGCCGCGACACCGCCGACCTTCCGCCGGAACTCCTCCGGAGTGCGGCCGTCGAAAGCGCCGCGGAGAACTTCTCCGACGGCTTTCTCGCGCCGATTCTGGCGTTCGCGCTGTTCGCGCTCGTCTCGCTGCCCGCCGCCGCGGCCGCCGCGACGTACGTCAAATGCGTCAACACGCTGGATTCGATGCTCGGCTACCCCGGGCCGTTCGGTTGGGCCAGCGCCCGCCTCGACGACTTCGTGATGTTCGTTCCGGCCCGACTCAGTTCGGTCGTCCTCGGCCTGGCTGCAGGCGACCCCGACGCCCCGGGACGGGCACGCCGGTACGCCTCAGTTCCGGATTCGCCGAACGCCGGATGGCCGATGGGGTCGGTCGCCGCCGCCCACAACCTCCGACTGGAGAAGCCTGAGACGTACGTCCTCAACGAGGTGGCTGATTTCCCGACGGTCGCCGAGGGACACAACGCCATCCGGACGGTCACGAGAGCCGGCATCGCAACCTACGTTATCGTCGCACTCCTCGGGGTGATACTGTGGCTCTGAGCGACCTCCCCGGCGCCGTCCGCGGCGGCGTCGTCTTCTGCACCCGACTCCCGCTTTCGGGGTCCGAACGCGACTGGCTGCGGTTCCAGGAGATTCCCGCGGCCTTCCCCGCGGTCGGCTACCTCGTCGGCCTGTTGCTGGCGGTTCCCTTCGTCGTCCTCGATGGCCCGGCGGCCGCAGTCGCCGCCGTCTATCTGTTCGCCGTCTACCTCCTGACGGGCGTCAACCACCTCGACGGCGTCGCCGACCTCGGCGATGCCGCCGCGATACACGACGGCGACGACCGCCGCGAGGCCCTGAAGGACACGACGACCGGCGTCGGCGCCGTCGGGGCGGTCGCCGTCGTCGTCGCCGCCCTCGCACTCGGCGCCGTGGCCGTGGCGGGCCTGCCGGTCGGCGCCGTCTTCCTCCTCGCGGTGGTCCTCGCCGCGGAGGTGAGCGCGAAACTCGCGATGGCGACCGTCGCCTGTCTCGGCACCGCCGCCCACGAGGGCCTGGGGTCGCAGTTCACGCGCAACGCCGACCGCGCGCTGTTGCTCGGGCCGGCCGTCGTTTCGGTCCCCGCCGCGCTTTTCGGCGGCGTCCCGACCGTCCTCGCCGTCGCGGCCGGGCCGCTCGTCGCCTACGGCCTCGTCCGCTGGGCCGAGGCCACGCTGGGCGGCGTCAACGGCGACGTCTTCGGTGCCGCCAACGAACTCGCCCGGGTCGTCGCGCTCCTCGTGGGGGTGATAGCGTGGACGCAGTTCTGATGTGTGGCGGCCGCGGAACCCGCCTCGACCGCGGCGAGAAACCGCTGTTCGAAATCGCCGGCGAACCGATGGTCGACCGCGTTCTCGGAGCCCTCACGGAGAGCCGAATCGACACCGTCCATGCCGTCACCTCCCCGCACGTCCCCGAGACGACCGCCCACCTCGGGGGACGTGTCCCACTGATAGAGGCCCCCGGCGACGGGTACGTCGAGGACCTCGGCACGGCGCTGGAGACCGTCGAAGAGCCCGTTCTCACGGTCGTTTCCGACCTCCCGCTTCTGGCCGGCGAGGTCGTCGACCGAACCCTCGACGCCCACGACTCCGGGTCGCTGACGGTGTGTGTCCCAACCGCGCTGAAGGAGGCCCTCGGCGTCAGTTCGGACACCACACGCGCCCACGGCGGTCGCGAGTGCTCCCCGACCGGACTGAACGTCGTCGGTGGCGACGCGGAGACCATCCGCGTCAGCTACGACGCCCGACTTGCGGTCAACGTCAACCGCCCCGGCGATGCCGAACTCGCGGAGGTGCTCGCAGATGGACCCTGACAGCGTCGCCGACGCCGAACGGGTACCCCACGGCTCCAGCGACGACCCCGACGTGCTCGATTTGAGCGCGAATATCAACCCCCGCGTCCCCGACGGGACAGGCGCAGTCTACGACGACGCCTTCGAGGCGGCCCGCTCGTATCCGAACGACGACTACCCGGAGTTCCGGGCGGCCGCCGCCGACTACGTCGGCTGTTCGCCCGAATCGGTCGTCCCGACCGCTGGCGGTCTGGCGGCCATCCGTCTCGCAATCGGCGTCACCGTCTCTCCCGGGGAGGACGTCCTCGTTCCGTACCCCTCCTTCGGCGAGTACGCCCGCGAGGTCGAGTTGGCCGGCGGCCACCCGCAGTTCGTCGCCCACGACGAACTGCTCGACCGTGACCCCTCGGAGTACGCGATGGCAGTCGTCTGTACGCCGAACAACCCCACGGGCGACCTCTACGAGGAGGACGCCCTTGCCGAGTTCGCCGACCGCTGTGCGGCGGCCGGCACCGTCCTGTTGGCCGACGAGGCGTTTCTCGGCTTCACCGACCGCGACTCACTGGCCGGTCGCGAGCGATGTATCGTCGCTCGCTCGCTCACCAAACTGTTCGGCTTGCCCGGCCTCCGCGCCGGGTTTGCCGTCGCCGGCGGCGAACTGCGCGACCGACTCGAAACCGCCCGGCCGGCGTGGTCGCTGGGCGGTCCCGCCGCCGCCGTCGGTGCCCACGCCATGCGCGATACGGCGTTCGTCGTCGAGACCCGCCGTCGCGTCAAGCGCGAGCGCGCGTACCTCCGGGCGGAACTGACCGACCGCGGCTTCGACGTTCGGCACTCCGACGCGCCGTTCGTCCTCGTCGAGGTCGGCGAGGACCCCACCGACCTGCTGGACGCCTGCCGGGACCGCGGCGTCGTCCTCCGCGATGCGACGACGTTCCGGGGCCTCGCCTCTCACGTCCGCATCGCCGTTCGGGACCGAGAAGCGACCGACCGCCTGCTTTCGGTCCTCGACGAGGTGCGATAGCGTGTTCGAGTTCGACCGCACCGACGACCGACTCACGCTCCGTCGGCCGGAAACCCGCTGGCTCTCGAACGGTTTCGACGGCGGATATCACGACGCCGACGCCGCCCACAACCTCACCGTCAAGGAGGGGTTCGACCGCACCGACCTCGCGGCCTACGCCGCCGAACGCCTCGGCGGCCGACCCGACGGCCCCACGCTTCTGACCGGCGTCTCACAGCGCCACGCCCGCGGCGCCCGCCGCGGCCCCGTCGAAGCCGTCGTCACCGCCGGCGTCTCCAATCCCGCCGAACTGCCGATGGGGCCGGAGGGCGTTCGACCCGAAACAGGGGGCGACTCCGCAGGGGCGTGGCGTCCCGGCACCGTCAACGTCTTCGTCGGGACGACGCGAGCGCTCGACGACGGCGCCCTCGCTGGGTTGCTCGCCACCGCCGTCGAGGCGAAGGCCGCGACGCTCCTGGATGCCGTCGACGTTCCGGGGACCACGAGCGACGCCGTCGTCGTCGGGGCGGACCCGACGGGCGACTCCTCGGAGTTCGCCGGCAGCGCGACCGAGGTCGGGGCGGCCGCCCGTGCCTGCGTCCGCGAGGCCGTCCGCGCGAGCCTCGAGTCCCGATACGACGACGAGGACCCACCCACCGCCGCGGAAGCCCGCTACGGCGTCTCGACAGAGGAGCGGGCGAACGTGTTCGACCTCGGTTGAGTCGTCAGCGGACGCCGGGGCTCGGGTCACCGACGCCGTCTTGGCCGACGAACCACAATCCCGGCCAATGCGCGAAATCGTCTTCACCGTGGTCCACGAACCCGGGATGAACCCGGTCGCGGACCTGCTCGCCGAGTACCCGAGCGCCCGCATTCGCTCGCTGGCGTGTCACGTCACCGAATCGGCGCTGTGGCGGGTCGACCGCGCCACCGGCCCCGGAGCGGCGCTGGACGAACTCGAAGACCTCGCCGGGGCGCGGTACTTCACCGACTGTCTCGTTCGCGACGGCTGTGACGGCGACTGGGAGACCACGGTTCTGGACCGCTCGGAGAGTTCGCTCGTGTTGTACTCCTACTGGGAGCGGACGGCGAGTTGTGACTCCGTGCCCCATCTTGCCCGCGAGCACTTCGGCGACGGCATCGTCTTGGACGAAACGTGGCGCGGCCGCCGCCAGCGCTGGCGAGCGCTGGCACCCGACGGCCCCGTCGGCGCCTTCGTCGAGGACGTTCGAGCGGTCGCCGACGCCGATATCGAGTTCGAACGCGTCTCCGACCCCGACCCGGACCCCGACGCCGAGTTGTCCCCGAAGCAGGCCGACGCGCTGGCCGCCGCCGTCGAGGCCGGCTACTACGAGACACCGAGAGAGATAGAGACCTACGAACTCGCCGAGCAGTTGGGGATTCCGGGGTCGACGCTGTCGTATCGCCTCCGTCGGGCGGAGGCGTGGCTGGCAAAGCAGTACGTCGAGTAGCCCGAGAGTTGGTACACACCAACCGAGACGCTATCCGGGCCGGACGCGTAGGACGAATCAATGAGTACGGAACGCGTCGAGCTGTCGGCCCCCGAGATGGACTGTTCGTCCTGTGCCGGGAAGGTGCACTCGGCGATAGAGGGTGTCGACGGCGTCGTCGAGATAGAGACCCGCCCGACCGCCGGCGTGGTCGTCGTCGAGTACGACGGCGACGCCGTCGACGTCGGGGCGCTCGTCTCGAGCATCGAAGCAGCGGGCTACGAAGTGACCGACACCGAGGGACGACTGACCGAGGGCACGGCCGTCTGGCGGAGCGACCGCGCCTACGCGACTTACGCCGGCGCCGTGGCTCTCCTCGTCGGCGCAATCGTCAGCGTCGGCCCGGTTCCGGACCCGCTCGTCGTCGACGTCCTCCGGGAGACGACGCTGTCGGACGTGCTGTACGTCCTCGCCGCGGCCGTCGCCGGGGTGCCGGTCGTCCGGGCGGGCTATCGCTCCGCGAAACTCAGGGAACTCGACATCGACCTGCTGATGGGCGTCGCCATCCTCGCGGCGCTCGGCGTCGGCTACTACGTCGAGGCGGCGACGCTGGCGGTGCTTTTCAGCCTCGCCGAACTGCTGGAGGCCCACGCGATGGACCGCACGCGGGAGTCGATGCGAGAGTTGCTGGCGCTGTCACCCGACACAGCGACGGTGAAACGCGGCGACAGCGAGGAGACGATTCCGGCCGCCAACGTCGAGGTAGGCGACGTAGTCGTCGTCCGCCCCGGCGAGCGCGTCCCGGTCGACGGCGAAGTCGTTTCCGGGGAGTCGGCCGTCGACGAGTCACCAATCACTGGCGAGTCCGTCCCCGTCGACAAGGGCGAGGGCGACGAGGTGTACGCCGGGTCGGTCGTCGAGGGGGGGTACCTCGAAGTGCTTGCGACCGCCGCCGGCGACGAGACGACGCTCGCACGCGTCATCGACCTCGTCGAGGAGGCCGAATCCAGACAGACCGACGCCGAGCGGTTCGTCGACCGCTTCTCGGGGTACTACACGCCGGTCATCGTCGCCGGTGCGCTGGCGACCGTGTTCATCCCGCCGCTGTTCTTCGCCGGCGACTGGGGAACGTGGTTCGTCCGCGGACTGACGCTGCTGGTCGTTGCCTGCCCCTGTGCGTTCGTCATCTCGACGCCGGTGACCGTCGTCTCGGGGCTGACGAGCGCCGCCCGCAACGGCGTCCTCGTGAAGGGCGGCGACCACCTCGAACGGATGGGCGAGGTCGACACGGTCGCCTTCGACAAGACGGGAACGCTGACGTCCGGCGAACTCTCGGTGACCGACGTGGTGCCGGCGGCCGACAGGGACGCCGACGAGGTGCTCCGAATCGCCGCCGCCCTCGAACGGTACAGCGAACACCCCATCGGGAAGGCCATCGTCGACCGCGCAGAGGACGACGGCGTCGAAGTGCCGGAGGCCACGGGCTTCGAGAACCTCACCGGCCGCGGGGTCCGCGGCGACATCGAAACCACCTACTACGTCGGCAAGCCCGCGCTGTTCGAGGAGTTGGGCCACGACCTCGGCCACGCCCACGTCCGGACCGACGGCGGCGCCTCGGTCGCCGAACGGGCCGACCCCGACTGCGACCGGCCGGGCTGTGTCGACCTCCGTGGGGACACCATCGCCGACCTCCAGTCGGCGGGCAAGACGGTCGTCATCGTCGGAACCGACGAGGAACTACTCGGCGTCGTCGCCGTCGCGGACACGATTCGACCGGAAGCCGAGGGCGTCGTCGCGACACTGGAGACCGCCGGCGTCCGGACGGTCATGCTCACCGGCGACAACGAGCGGACCGCCCGCGCCGTCGGCGAATCGGTCGGCATCGACGAGGTCCACGCCGACCTGCTGCCGGAGGAGAAACTCGACCGCATCGAGCGGTTGACCGAGACGGACACCGTCGCGATGGTCGGCGACGGCGTCAACGACGCCCCCGCCCTCGCTCGCGCCGACGTGGGCATCGCGATGGGCGCCGCCGGCACCGACACCGCCCTCGAAACCGCCGACATCGCGCTGATGGCCGACGACCTCGACGGCGTCCCCTACTGTCTCCGATTGGCCCGGCAGGCCAACGGCGTCATCAAGCAGAACATCCTCGCCAGCCTCGCGGTGAAAGCCGTCCTCGCCGCCGGCGCACCGCTCGGCTACGTCACCGTCATCGTCGCCGTCGTCGTCGGCGACATGGGAATGAGCCTCGCGGTGACGGGCAACGCCCTCCGACTCGGCCGCGTCGAACCCGAGGAGTGACACGGAACCGAGGCGACGGCGGCCGCGGCACCGGGTACTAACGACGACCGGCGCCGTCGTCATCGAAAAACGAAGCGAGTGAGCGACCACTCGACCAGATGTTACGCAATGTTTAACAGAACACACCCACTGTTTTAATATATGACCGTCGTAAGCGTCTCGATGCCGGAGTCGTTGCTGGACCGCCTCGACGAGTTCGCCGACGAGCACGGCTACACCGGCCGCAGCGAAGTCGTCCGAGAGGCTTCCCGGAACCTGCTGGGGGAGTTCGAAGACCAGAAACTGGAGGGACGGGACCTGATGGGCGTCGTCACCGTCGTCTTCGACCACGAGACCTCCAGCGCCGAACAGCGGATGATGGAGATTCGCCACGAACACGAACACACCGTCGTCTCGAATGTCCACAACCACGTCGGCGACCACTACTGCATGGAACTGTTCGTCCTCGAAGGCGAACTCGACGAAATCTCGACGTTCGTCGGGAAGATTCGCGCGACCAACGACGTGCTATCGGTCGATTACTCCGTCATCCCCGTCGACGACTTCGAGATGGCGCTGACCGGGTAACTCCGGAGCGTCTCCGAACCACCCGACGACGACAGGACCTTGTGCGGCCGCGACAACACTCGGCCATGACCGACCGGAACACGCCCGGCAAGGGACGGCCTCCGGAGGCCCGCGACATCGAACCCGCCGCACCCGAGGAGTTCGGCCTCACGCAGGTGTGGTGGGGCGACGGCAAGGGAAAGACGACCGCGACGCTAGGGATGGCGTTTCGCGCTGCCGGCCACGGCTTCCGCGTCCACGTCCTGCAATTCATGAAGGGCGGCGCCGACAGCGTTGAGGACGTCCGCGGGGAGTACAACGCGATGGCCGCCATGCACGGCCTCACCTACGAGAATCTGGGCCACTACGGCTGGCACGCGATGAACGACGGCACCGAGGAACGCGACCACGCTGCCGAGGCCCAAGCCGGGTTCGAGCGCGCCCAGGAACTCCTCGAAGGCGCCGCGGCCGCCGACCTCACGACGCCGTTTTCGTCCGACTCGGACCCCGACGAGGGGGTCCACATGCTCGTCCTCGACGAACTGCTGTACGCCGCCGACCGCGGCCTCGTCGACCCCGAGTCCGTCATCGAGTTCGTCGAGACGAAACCCGACCGACTGGAGTTGGTGCTGTCGGGAAGCCACGAGCGACCCGAGTACCTCCTCGATTCGGTCGACCTCGTGACGAACGTCCGCAAGGAGAAACACCCCATCGACGCCGGCCAGCGGGCCCGAAAGGGCACCGAATACTGACCCCTTCGAAGCGCCAAAACCGCAAGACGGCGCGACAGACAGCCGTCAGACACGCGACCGACAGGAGCACAAAGCCCATTACGGGGCCACCCCCATCGACGCTTGGAGGATGGGTGGGCGCACGCTCCTTCCCCTTTGCGCTCTCCCCTTTCGTCACGCCCCGAGCGACTGCCCTGTCACTCCAGCAGGTCGGTGTCGTACTTGACGTAGTTGCCGAGCCAGCCGCCGACGGCACCCAATCCGACGGTGTAGACGGCCGCGACGATGAGTCCGAACACGACGACGAACAGCAGTAAGACGGTCCCACCGACGGCACCGCTGCCACCGCCGCCCGGACCGGCGGCGAAGATTCCGAACACACCGAAGACGAAGACGGCGAACACAAAGAACAGCGCCAGCGGGATCGCCGCGACGACGCCCGAGTACGCGCCGACGCGCAGGCCGTCGTTTCGAGAGCCGCCCTGCAGATACCCCGCTATCGCACCGCCCAGCACCGGCGACAGCGGGATAAACGAGAGAACTATCGCGGCGACGCCGCCGACGAGTGCGTTGATGAGAGTGTCTCCTTGGGCCATACGCGCCACTGGGCGACGCGAGCGAATAAAAATGCCCCCGCGAGTTGCGGAGAAAAGAGCCGAACCCGAGGTCAGTCGGCCGCGTTCGGACCGAGCGTTACTCCTCTTCTCGCACGTCAACGACCAACACGGGGACGTGCGTCGAACGCAGGGTGCGCTCGGTGACGCTCCCGAGCAGCGCGCGCTTGACGCCCGAGCGACCGTGTGAGCCCATCACCACGAGGTCGATGTCGTGGTCCTCGGCGTACTCGGCGACCACGCCGTGGGGTTGGCCCCCTGCGATGTGTTCGACCGTTTTGAGGCCGTGTGCGCGGGCGCGATCGGCGACGTAGCCGGTCGCCTCCTCGGCTTTGGCCTTCACCTCTTCCATCTCGTCGAACTGCCCCTGCTGGAGTCGGTCGACCTGTTCGGCGCCGAGACTCAGGCTCATCGAGTCCACGTCGACGACGTACAGCGCGTGCACTTCGGCGCCGTACTTCTCGGCGAGGTCGAGGGCGTGCTCGACGGCGTTTTCGGCCGTATCGCTACCGTCCGTCGGAACGAGTATTTTTTCGTACATTGTTCAGTCGTCCGCGGGGGTCTCGCCCCCGTCGGTGCTGACGACGTCTTCTGCGGTCTGTTGCTGTCGCATCGGTTCGGGACTGTGACACTGCCGGACCAACCGCTTTGTCTCCAGCGGCGGTTCCGGCGTCGCAAGCGAGACGGCGATTGTCACGATGAACACCACCGGCGTGCCGATGAGCGCCGCCCCGATTGGCGGGACATACTGTGCGTAGATGGGCACGATGGCGCCACCTTCACCGGCGATGGCCGCAAGCGAGTCGATGTAGCTCGGCAGCACGCTGTTGATAATCGAGGTAATCCAGATGAGCAGGCCAAGCGTCATGCCGGCCAGTGCTCCCTGCCGGTTGGTGTTCTCCCACCACAGCCCGAGGAAGAACATCGGGAACAGCACGATGCCCGCGAGCGAGAACGCGTAGGCGACCAACTCGCCGATGAGCGCCGGCGGGTTGAACGCGGTGACGGTCACCAGCGCACCGATACCGACGATGGTCGCACGGCCGATGAGGACCTGTTGACGCTGGGTCGCATCGGGGTTGATGAGTTCCGTGTAGATGTCGTGGGCGACGGCCGACGATGCCGTGATGAAGAGGCCCGCCGTCGTCGCAATCGCGGCGGCCATCCCGCCGGCGGCGACCAGTCCGACGAACCACGCCGGCAGGTCCGCGAACTGGGCAGCGAGGACGACGATGACGTCACCCTCCGCGCCGGTCATGGCGGCCTCGCCGCTGAACACCGCTTCGGGAGAGATGCCGTTGACCTGCGCGAAGAGGTCGACGCCGAAGGCCGCCATCGCGGGAGCGGCCCAGTACAGCAGACAGATGAAGAACAGCCCCGAGACGGTCGACCAGCGGGCGGTCCGCTCGTTTTCGACCGTGTAGAATCGTACGAGAACGTGCGGGAGCCCGCAGGTGCCGACGATGAGCGAGAACGCCGTCGCAACCCACAGGTAGTAGCCGTTGCCCCCGATGAACGGCTCGGAGAACTGTCGGCCCAGCTCGCTGAACAGCGCGCCGTATTCGACCTGCGGTAGAATCGTCGAGTACCCCTGCGTGAAGCCGACGACGTAGACGCCGGCGAGGAACGCCACGATGAGGATGACGTACTGGACGGCCATGTTCTTCGTCGCGCCCAACATGCCCGACAGCGCGAGGTAGCCGACGGTAATCGTCATCATCACCACAATCATCGGGATGATGTCGAGTCCGAAGACGTACTGGCCGACGAGTCCCATCCCACGGGCCTGTCCGACCGAGTAGACGTAGGCGATGAGCAGCGTCGTGAACGCGCCCAACGCGCGTGCCGTCGAGGAGTTAAAGCGGTCCCCGACGAAGTCCGGTGCGGTGTACTTCCCGAAGCGGCGCATCTGTGCGGCCAGGAAGATTAGCAGGATGAAGTACCCCGTCGTCCAGCCGACGATGAACGCCAACCCGTAGAAGCCCGAGAGGGCGACCAGACCGGCCAATCCGAGATACGACGCGGCCGACATCCAGTTGGCGCCGATGGCCATTCCGTTCTCGATGTTCCCGATGCCACGGCCGGCGACCCACATGCCCTCGGTGTCGGCGACCTTGAACACGTAGCCGATGACGAGGAACGACGCCATCATCAGGAAGACGATGATGGCGGGCAGCAGTTTGAACGAGATGTCGAGCGCTTCCGCCTGAAGCGGGAACATTACTCCTCAACACCTCCGTCGGCGGCGGTCGCTTCGCCGCTGGGTTCACTTTCGACGGTTCCGTGCTCGATGCCGTACTTGTCGTCGAGTTGGTCCCGCGAACGGGCATACACCGCCGCCAACACGAGCGCGCCGGTCGGCCCGCCGAGGGCGACGAGGAAGTAGTGCAGCGGGAACCCCAACACGGTGAGGGAAGTCATCGTCTCGGGGGCGAGTCGGGTCAGCGTCACCGGCCCCCACACGATGAGCGTCCAGGCGATGAACGTCCCCCAGACGAGTTTCAGATGGTCCCGCATGAACGGCGTACTCGGCTTCAACAGGTTCACTTCCCTGTCGAGGTAGTCCGTCTCCCGGTGCTTCTGTGCGTTCGTTACCGTACCACCGTCGGTCTCTACCGCAGAGCCGTCAGTGTGCGTGTCTTTTTCTGTCATAGTCTCCTGTCTGTAGTGTCGTGGATAGCGTTCGTTTCGAAAACGGGAGTCGCTCAGTCCCCGCTGACCTTTCGCTCGATGTCGTCGACGATTTCGGGGTTTCGGAGCGTGCTCGTGTTCCCCAACTCGTCACCGTTCGCGATGTCCTCCAGCAGCCGCCGCATGATTTTCCCGGACCGAGTCTTCGGCAACTCGGGTGTGAAGATTACCTCCTCGGGCCGGGCGATGGGTCCGATGGCGTCTTCGACACCCTCGATGATGCGCTCGGACATCTCCTCGCTTTCCTCGTAGCCGTCCTCGAGGATGACGTAGGCGTAGACGGCCTCGCCTTTCAGGTCGTGGTCGCCGCCGACGACGGCGGCTTCCGCGACGCCCTCGACGCCGACGATGGCGGATTCGACCTCCATCGTCCCCAGCCGGTGGCCGGAGACGTTGATGACGTCGTCGACGCGGCCGAGGATGGTGATGTAGCCGTCCTCGTCGATTTTCGCGCCGTCCTCGGGGAAGTACACCCACTCGTCTTCGTCGCCGTCGGAGTACTCCTGCCAGTACTCGTTGAGGAACCGCTCGTCGTTTTTGTACAGCGTCCGGAGCATGCCGGGCCAGGGCTTGTTGACCGTCACGTAGCCGGCCTCGCCGGGGCTGATTTCGTTGCCCTCGGTGTCGACGACCCGTGCGTCGATGCCGGGCAGCGGCGGCCCCGCCGTCCCCGGCTTCATCGTCCCGATGGCGGGCAGGGTCGTAATCATCATCCCGCCGGTTTCGGTCTGCCACCACGTGTCGACGACCGGGCAGGATTCGTCACCGATGTGTTTGTAGTACCACTTCCATGCCTTCGGGTTGATGGGTTCCCCGACCGTCCCGAGCAATCGCAGGCTGGAGAGGTCGTGCTGTTCGGGGTACTGACTGCCCCATTTCATGAACGCGCGGATGGCCGTGGGCGCGGTGTACAGTTGATTGACGCCGTAGGACTCGACGATGTCCCACATCCGGTCTTTGTCGGGGTAGTCGGGCGTGCCCTCGTACATGACGCTTGTCGTCCCCAGCGCGAGCGGCCCGTAGACGATGTAGGAGTGACCCGTAATCCAGCCGATGTCCGCCGAACACCAGTAGGTGTCCTCCGGTTTCACGTCGAGGACCGCATGCGAGGTCCACGACACGTAGGAGAGATACCCACCCGTGGTGTGTTTGACGCCCTTCGGCTGGCCGGTCGTCCCCGACGTGTACATGAGGAACAGCATGTCCTCGGCGTCGCGGGTGACCGGGTCGACTGTGGCGCCTTCGTGGTCGGCGACGAGGTCGTCGTAGTCGAGTTGGTCGTCCGTGAGGTCGTGGTCGAGGTCGTCGCCGAGGCGGTCGACGACGACGGTCGTCGTCTCGTGGTCGACGCCACCCAGTCCCTCGTTGGCTTTCGAGATGTGGTCGAGTGCGTCGCCGCGGCGATAGTAGCCATCGCAGGTGACCAGATACTCCGACTCGGCGGAGTTCATCCGCGTGGCGAGTGCGTCCGCCGAGAAGCCGGCGAACACCACCGAGTGCGGCGCGCCGATGCGGGCACACGCCAACATCGCGACCGGCAGTTCCGGAATCATCGGCATGTACATCGTCACCACGTCGTCTTCCTCGACGCCGAGGTCGCGCAGTGTGGCCGCGAACTCGTTTACCTCCCGGTGGAGTTCCTCGTAGGTGTACTCGCGTGTCTCGCCCAACTCGCCTTCCCACTGGATGGCGAGTTCGTCGCCGCGGTCGTCGAGATGCCGGTCGAGACAGTTCGCCGACGCGTTGAGTTCGCCGCCGGTGAACCACTCGTAAAACGGCTCCTCGTCGTCGACGAGTACCTCGTCGTACTCCGTCTCCCAATCCAGCAACTCGGCGGCGCGCTCCCAACACTCCGGCCAGTTCTCCTCGAACTCCTCGTAGATGGAGGAGTCCGAGACGTTCGCTTGCTCGACGAAGGACTCCGGTGGCTCGAAGGCCTCCTGTTCGGCAAGCCGTGACTCCAGTTGTGTATCCTCGGGGTCGGACATTCCATTCGATGAAATATCTCCGGTACTAATAAGCGGGGATTCTAAGCATGCTAAACTTCGACACCGGTCCGAACCGGATTCGGGCCACAGACGCGCCGAGAACCCCCGTCAGACCGACCCGAATTATCAATAGTCGTAGAAAGCAATCATTCAATTGACACTCTGAAGCGGGGAGCACCGCGGAGTTCGACACCCGAGTCGAACTGTTTAGCCCGGGTGGGGGGCCTCGGCGCCGATGTGGTCGCGGGTGTGCTCGAAGAACGACGACAGCAGTTTGCGCTCGGCCTTCCGGAGGTGGTTGTGCAGCGTCGGCGAGGAGACCCCCATCGAGTCGGCGACTTCCTCCGCGGTCGACCCCCGCGGCCAGTCGAAATAGCCCGCGAAGTACGCCGCTCGCAGGGCCGCCCGCTGTTTGTCGGTGAGTTTCTCGGCCAGCGAGTCCTGGAACTCCGCGACGGTCTCGACCGGTTGGTCGACGGCCTGTTTCGCCCTGAGGTCGGTGTCGGGGAACTCGGCCTGTAATCCCTCGACGACGCTTCGAACGTCGGTCTCGCGGGCGATTTCGGCACCCAGCGTCGCCTCGCCCGACTCGACGACTGCGGACCGAATCGTCGCGCCGCGTTCGGTGAGCGTGAGTGCGGGAGAGTTCCCCTCGACGGTGAACTCCAGAAGCGAGCGGTCGTCGTACTCGCGGATGTAGCGGGCGTCGACGACGCCGTCGGCGGTCATCGCGGCGTCGAGGAACGGGTCCGGCGGCGCGTCGGTCAGCGTCACGTAGAACAGAAGCGCCGTCTCAGAGACGGGGACGACAGCCTCCAGCGTACACGCACAGTCGTGTTGGCGGGTCGCCGCAACGAGGAAGGCGCTGTCGTCGGTGCAACTGAACTCCAACTCGACGACCGTGTCGGCCAAAAGCAGCGTTCGGCGCTCGATGGCCGTCACCGCGTGGCCGATGCGGGCGCCGAGGTCAGCGAGGAGGGTCCGCTCGCGGTCGCCGAAGGCGGTCGCCCGGTCGGTGAAGACGACCAACACCCCGTAGGTCGTCTCCCCGTAGGCCAGCGGGACGATACCCGCCGACCGAACGTCGGCGAGGGCGCTCCGGTCGAACGGTCCGAGTACGTCGTCGGAAAACTCCCCGCCGACGACGCGGGGCGTCTCACCGTCCATCGCCGCCTCGATGGCGGCGGTTTCGACGGTGACGGCCCCGCCCTCTCCCGAGAGGCCGGCCCACTCGTTGGGGCGAATCCGCGGGTCGCCGGGGTCGGTCGCGCCCACCCACGCGCCGACGTAGGCGTCGCTGTCGGCCAGCGATTCGCAGACGGCGGCCTCGATTTCCTCCCGCGTCGAGGCGTCGATGAGTTCCCGACCGGCGGCGTTGATGTCGGCGACGAGGGCTTCGAGGCCCTCCAGCGTCTCACACCGTCTCGCGAGCGCGCGCTCGCGACGGACGCGCTCGGTGATGTCCGTCGAGACGCCGACGACGAACGATACCTCGCCGTCGCCGCCGGTGACGGGAGCGACGGTCTGTCTGACGTGAACCCGCTCGCCGCTCTTCCGGCGGGTCGTCAACTGTCCCCGCCACGTCTCGCCGTCCAGCACCGTCTCGCGTAACTCCTCGTAGAAGGCGTCGGCGTTCTCGCCGGAACTGAGCAGTTCCTCGGCGGTGCGGCCGACGGCCTCCCCTTGGGTGTATCCAGTCAACTCCTCGAAGGCGGCGTTGGCGTACTCGATTTCGCCGGTCAGCGAGGCGAGACACATCGGCTGGCCGGCGGCCTGGATGGCTCGCTGGAACGCGCCGGCGGCGAGTCCGCCGTCGGCCTCGGCCGACCGGATGACGGCCGTAAACCCCGAGAGGTCGCCGTCGGTGCGGCGCGCACAGACGAGCGCCGGCAGCCGTGTTCGGGTGCCGTCGCCGCACCGGAACCAACACTCCGCGACGGCCACGTCGTCCCGCCCCGCGTTGGCGAGCAGTTCCTTCGGGCGGCCACGCTCACGGGCCGGGTCGGTGAACAGCGTCGCGAACGGCTCGCCGCGGAGCGCGTCGGCGGGTCGGTCCAACAGCGCGCCGACGGCGCCCGAACGTCCGACGATTCGGCCGTCGGCGTCGAGTTCGAGCGCGGCCGCACCGACGGCGTTCCGGAAGGGCGACGACTCCCCCGGCGGTGACCGCTCGTCCCGTGAGAACGCCGCCGCGACCGTCGCGTCGTCGACCGAATCGACGTAGGCGTCCAGCGCCGCCAGTCCGTCCCAGCCACCGACCGACTGGACGACCCGAGGGTCGACGCTCTCCTCGGCGAGCAGTCGCCGAGCGAAGTACCGCCGGAGGTCGCCGCTGGAGACGCCCGCCAGGTGGTCGTCGCCGGTGCGGTCGGCGGCGGCCTCGGCCACCTCGGCGACGAGCATCTGGACTCGCCGCGGCGAGAGGTCCACGAGCGGTTCGTCGGGGTCGGTGCCCGTCGTCGCAGCGTACTCGTCGATGGCGCTGGCGACATCCTCGGGGAGGTAGGCCCGTCGGTCGAGGTCACCGTCGGCATCGCGAACCGACAGGAAGTGATGCGTCCGGCCGTCGAAGTGCCGACGGTCGACGTCTGAGGGCCGGATTCGGACCACTTCGGCGGGTCGGACGCCCACCTCGGCGGCCAACCGCACCACCAGTCGCTTTCTGACCGTCGTCGCGGCGTCCCGAAGCCGCCGGTAGTCCTCGCGGTGCAGTTGTGCCGGCATTTCGCGAAACCGAAGAACTCCGAAATCATAGTGTTTTCGGGGGAACGCCCCCGAGAGCGAAACTGAACACGTACCCGCGATTCATCCCTTGAGAGACCCGCTACGCCAGATTTATCAAATCAAACGACCATCCCAGACTATTTCGAGTTCAAAAACAAAAGCGAAACGCTACTCCTCCGGTTCGAGGTACGACCGCGTTTCGCCGGCGAGTCTGGCACGGAGTTCGCCGACGATTTCGGGGTTCCGAAGCGCGCTGATGTCGCCCAACTCCTCGCCGGTGGCGATGTCCTCCAGCAGTCGACGCATGATTTTCCCCGACCGCGTCTTCGGGAGTTCCGGCGTGAACACGATGTGGTCGGGAACCGCCACCTCGCCGATGTCGGCCTCGATGCCCGAGACGACGGCCGACCGGAGGGCGGCGTCGCCGGTGTGGCCCTGTTCGGTGCTGACGTAGGCGAGTACCTCACCGCCCGCGCCGACGATGGCGGCCTCGGCGACGCCCTCGCATCCGACGATGGCCGACTCCAGTTCCATCGTCCCGATTCGGTGGTCGCCGATACTGATGACGTCGTCGACTCGGCCCAACAGCGTGATGTAGCCATCCTCGTCGATTTTCGCGCCGTCGCCGGCGGAGTAGGTCCACTCTCCGGCATCGGGGTCGGAGTACTCCCGCCAGTACTCCTCGACGAAGCGGTCGTCGTCGCCGGCCAGTCCGCGCAACATCCCGGGCCATGGCCTCTCGACGACGAGATACCCCGCCTCGCCGGGGGCGACCGCCTCGCCGTCGGGGTCGACGACTTCGGCGTCGATGCCGGGCAGCGGCGGCCCCGCCGTCCCCGGCTTCATGGTCGAAACGCCCGGCAGTGTCGTCACCATCATCCCGCCCGTTTCGGCCTGCCACCACGTGTCGACGACCGGGCAGGACTCGCCGCCGATGTGTTTGTAGTACCACTTCCAGGCCCGCGGGTTGATTGGCTCTCCGACCGTCCCCAGCAGGCGCAAACTGGAGAGGTCGTGCGATTCGGGGTGTTCCGGACCCCACTTCATGAACGCTCGAACCGCCGTCGGCGCGGTGTAGAAGGTGTCCACGTCGTAGCGTTCGACCACCTCCCAGATGCGGTCCTTCTCGGGGTAGTCGGGCGTCCCCTCGTACATCATCGTCGTCGCACCCAACGCGAGCGGTCCGTAGACGATGTAGGAGTGGCCCGTAATCCAGCCGATGTCAGCCGAACACCAGTGGGTGTCGTCGGGTTCGAGGTCCAACACGGCGTGGGAACTCCAGGCGACGTGGGAGAGATACCCCCCTGTGGTGTGTCGGACGGCCTTCGGTTCGCCCGTCGTCCCCGAGGTGTACATCACGAAGAGGTCGTCCTCGCTGTCGCGGACGACCGGGTCGACCTCGGCGTTCAGATGCCGTTCGGTCAACTCGTCGTAGTCGTGTTGGCTCTCCCCCAGCGAGTGCGGCAGCCCGCCACCGAGGCGGTCGACGATGACCGTCTCCACATCTTGGTCCAGTCGGCGTACCGCCCGGTCGGCCTTCCCCTTGTGGTTCAGGGCGTCGCCGCGGCGGTAGTAGCCGTCACACGTCACCAGATACTCCGAGTCGGCGTTGTCCATCCGGGTGGCGAGGGCGTCCGCCGAAAAACCCGCGAAGACGACGGAGTGTGGGGCGCCGAGACGCGCACACGCCAACATCGCCACGGGGAGTTCGGGTATCATCGGCAGATACAGCGTCACCACGTCGTCCTCGCCGACGCCCAACTCCCGCAGTGCCGCGGCGAACGCCTCGGTCTCCCGTTTGAGGTCGCCGTAGGTGTAGGTCTCCGTCTCCCCGCGTTTGCCCACCCATCGGATTGCGGCGCGGTTCTTCCGGCCCGCCTCGACGTGACGGTCGACGCAGTTGTAGGCGGCGTTGAGTTTCCCGTCGACGAACCAGCGGTACCGCGGCGCATCGCCCTCGTCCAACACCGCATCCCAGCGGCGGTCCCAATCGAGTAAGTCGGCGGCCCGCTCCCAACAGGCAGGCCAGTTCTCCTCGAACGCCTCGTAAATATCGGGGTCGGAGACGTTCGCCTGCTCGACGAACGCCTCTGGCGGCTCGAACGTCTCACGGCTTTCGAGCCACGCCTCCAACTCCACGTCGACCCCGTCGTCCATCGGTCGTGTGTCCGGGAGACGTTCGGATAAACGTTCCTCCTCTGTGGGGTTTCGACGCCCGCACCGCCGACGCGAAAACGGTTTGCCCCCGCGACTACCAACGTGAGCCGTGAGTTCCGCCCGCACCGTCCTCGTCGCCGGCACTGCGAGCCACGTCGGCAAATCGACCGTCGCCGCCGGGCTCTGTCGACTGCTCGCCGACCGCGGCGTCGATGTCGCCCCGTTCAAGGCCCAAAACATGTCGAACAACGCCCGGGCGGTCCCGACGGCGACGGGTAGCGGCTTCGGCGAAATCGGCGTCTCACAGTACGTTCAGGCGCGGGCCGCCCGAACGCCGGCGACGACCGACCACAACCCCGTGCTTCTGAAGCCACGCGGTGGCGGCGAGTCACAGCTCGTCGTCGACGGCGAGGCCGTCGGTCACTTCGCCGCCGGCGAGTACTACGAACGCCATTGGGAGACCGCACGTGAGGCCGCCGAAGCCGCCCACGCGCGCCTCGCCGAGGACCACGAGGTCGTCGTCGCCGAGGGTGCCGGCTCCATCGCCGAAATCAACCTCCATCACCGCGATTTGGCGAACCTCGAAACCGCGCGATTCGCCGGCGCCGACATCCTGCTCGTCGCCGACATCGAACGCGGCGGCGTCTTCGCGTCGCTCGTCGGCACGCTCGAACTGCTCCCCGAGGATGTCCGCGACCGCGTCGCAGGCGCGGTCATCACGAAGTTCCGCGGCGACCGCTCGATTCTCGAAGACGGACTGGACGCCTTCGAGGAGCGAACCGGCGTCCCCGTGGTCGGCGTCCTCCCCTACGACGACCCCGGACTGCCCGAGGAGGACAGCCTCGCGCTCCCCGCAGACGGCGAGACGGCCGTCGTCGGCGACGACGACGCGCCCACAGACCGGACGGTCACCGTCGCTGTCCCACGGCTGCCGCGGGCCTCGAACGTCACCGATGTGGCGCCGCTGGCCGACGTTCGGGGCGTCCGCGTCCGTTTCCAGCCGCTCGACGCCGGATTGGACGCCGACGCCGTCGTCCTCACCGGCACGAAGAACACCGCCGACGACGCCGTCGCCGCCCGCGACGCCGGCCTCTACGAGGAACTCCGGTCCTTCGATGGGCCGGTGGTCGGACTGTGCGGCGGCTATCAACTGCTCGGCGAACGCCTCCTCGACGCCGACGTGGAATCGACCGGCGAGACGGCGACCGTCGGAGGCGCCGGCCTGCTTCCCGTCGAGACGCGCTTTTCACACGAGAAAACCGTCGAAGCGGTCGAGCGTCACCTCGACGGTTGTGGACCGCTGGCCGGCGCCGCCGGTACCGTCTCCGGCTACGAGATACACATGGGCGACAGCCGCCTCACCGCCGACGCCGACCGCCCCTTCGACGGCGACGGTGCTGCCCGAGGCGACGTTCTCGGAACCTACCTCCACGGCCTCTTCGAGAATCCCCCCGCTCGCGAGGCGTTCGTCGACCGCGTCTACGAGTCGGCGGGTCGCGTTCGACCCGGAACGGGGGACGACGGCGGGTCGCCGTACGACCGCGCCGCCGCGTTGGTCGCCGAGTTGGACCTCGACCCGGTCGGACTCTGAATCGAGTGAATCGGCATTCGCCGTCCACCCGACGACCTGACGGACTGAAAGGGCGTAGTAGTCGCCGTGTAGCGTCCGAAAAGGGGCGAAGGACGGCACGACAGCGCCGTCGAGATGCCATTCTTCGGAGTGAGCAACTTTTTGCCCGCCAGTTGCTCACCGACACGTATGCCGCTCACGACATTCGTTACGCAGGTCGGCTACGGTGGCGCGGCAATACTGGTCGGCCTTGCGGTGCTAGCCGGTGCGTACGGCGAGACGATGACTGGTATCGTCCTTGCTATCATCGCGATTATCGCGGCGCTGTTCGGCGTGTTCAGTGAACGCACACTTTAGGGGCCCTGTATCGACCGCAACCGGTCGAGAGGTAACTGCTGAGGATTGCGACAGAGACGGCGCAACCGCTTTCACCGGCGGCGAACACGACCCGGTATGGACTGGCGGCTCATCAAAGAGGAGATGCTGCCCGGAGCGAAGGCGATGGCCTACGACGAGGTTGCCGCCGAAACCGTCGCTTCGGGTGGCCCCGCGACCGTCCGGCTGTATCGGTGGCTCCCGAGTACGCTGTCGCTGGGGTATGCGACCGACCCCGACGCCATCGACTGGGAGTTCTGCGAGGAGTGGAACATCGACGTGACGCGCCGACCGACCGGCGGGGGCGCGATCTATCACGACACCGCCGGCGACGTGGCCTACTCCATCATCGCCCCCGCAGAGGCGTACCCCAGCGACGTGACCGAGTGTTACAGAGAATTTCTCGAACCAATCATCGACGCCTTCCACGAAGTCGGCGTCGACGTGTCCTTCGCCGACGAGGAGCACGAGGCGCTGTACAACCCCGCCTGCTACCTCCGGGCGCTGGACCCCGCCCACGATCTCGTCGGTCCCGATGGCCGGAAAGTCGCCGGCAACGCTCAGTACCGCACCCGCGATGCGGTCGTCCAACACGGCTCGTTGACCTTCGACGTGAACGCCGAACGCCACCTCGAATGCTTCGCCGACCCGCCGGTGACGGCCGAGGAGTTCGAAGAGCGGGTCTGCGGCATCGAGGAGTTCATCGGCTACGACGACACCGTCGAGACCGGCCTCGGCGCCTTCGGCGGCTACGACCTCCATCGGTCGCAGTTCGTCGCCGCCGTCGAGGAGTCCCTCGCCGAGTGGGCCGACGCCGAGGAAGGCGAGTGGACCGACGCCGAGCGGGAGCGCGCTGCAACGGTAACAAACGAGAAGTACGCTGCCGACGCGTGGGTTCGCGACCGGACCGACCCCCTGGAGTAGCCCGACGCGACCAATCCACGCCGACCCCGACCGCCGATTCCGAAGCCCCTATTTTCCCGCTTCTCGGAGTACGCGTATGGTTAGAGTCGGCGCACACACCTCCATCGCGGGGGGCGTCTACAACGCGGTCGAGGAACAACTCGAATACGAGGGCAACTGCGGGCAGATTTTCACCCACTCCCCGCAGGTGTGGCAGGACCCGAACATCGGCGACGAAGAGGCCGAGCGGTTCCGCGACCTCACCCAAGACAACGGCGTCGCACCGTGGATGATTCACACATCCTATCTCGTCAACCTCTGTACGCCGAAAGACGACCTCCGCGAGAAGTCCCTGGACTCGATGCAGAAGGAGTGTGACGCCGCCGCGAAACTCGACGTTCCCTACGTCAACGTCCACTTGGGCGCCCACACCGGCGCCGGGGTCGATGGGGGCCTGGACAACGCCGCCTCCGTACTCGACGAACTCGACGTGCCCGACGGCGTGACGATTCTCATCGAATCCGACGCCGGCAGCGGAACGAAACTCGGCGGCACCTTCGAGGAACTCGCCGGCGTCTTAGACCGCAGCGAACAGGACCTCGACATCTGTCTGGACACCGCCCACATGTTCGCGGCCGGCTACGACCTCTCGACGCCCGAAGGCGTCGCCGAAACCTTCGACGAGTTCGACGCACAGGTCGGTCTCGAACACCTCGAATACGTCCACCTCAACGACTCGAAACACGAGTGCGGGACGAACAAGGACGAACACGCCCACATCGGCGAGGGACTCATCGGCGAGGAGGGCATGCGCGCGTTCGTCAACCACGAGGCCGTCGCGGACGTGCCGTTCGTCCTGGAGACCCCGACGGAGAACGGCAAGTCCTTCGCCTGGAACATCCAGCGCGTCCGGGAACTGCGCGAGGAGTAGCACGGACCGACCACGTTTTAACCGGCCACCGATTTATCGCGACCAATGCGGCAGTTCTCCGCGGAGTACCTGCGCGAGACGCGGCGAGGGATGTGGGCAGAGAGCCGGGAAGCACTCGAACCGCTGGAACTCGGTTCCTGTGAGCGAATCCTTGACGTTGGCTGTGGCGAGGGTGCGCTGACCCGCGTCCTCCGCGAGGAGTCCGACGCCGAGGTGGTCGGCTGTGACCGCGACACCGACCTGCTGGCCGAACTCGAAGGACCGACGGTCCGGGGCGACGCCTACCACCTGCCGTTCCCCGACGACACCTTCGACCTCGTCGTCTGTCAGGCGCTGCTCATCAACCTTCCCGACCCCGAGCGGGCGCTTCGGGAGTTCACTCGGGTCTCCAGCGGACGGGTAGCGGCCATCGAACCCGACAACAACGCCGTCTCGGTCGTCTCGACGGTCGACGCCGAAGGCGAGTTGGCCCGGCGTGCGCGACAGCGGTACCTCAGCGGCGTCGACACCGACGTGGCGTTGGGCGCCGACACCGCCGACCTCTTCGAGTCGGTCGGCCTTTCGGGGATTACGACGAGGCGATACGACCAGACGCTCGTGGTCAAACCGCCGTACAGCGACCGCGACGTGCGCGAAGTCGGCCGAAAGGCCAGCGGCGCCGGTCTCCGGGAGCGTCGGGAGACGATGGCCGGCACCGACGCCGAACTCGACGCGCTCAGAGCCGAGTGGCGCGAGATGGGTCGGGAGGCCGTCCGGCAGGTCCAAAACGAGGAGTATCGCCGCCGTGAAACCGTCCCGTTCTACGTCGTCGTCGGGACGGTGTGAATCGCCGGCGGGTCAGCGGTCGGCGAACTCCGCGAGTCGGCCGTCGAGGGCAGCGAGGTCGACGGCCGGAGCCGATACGTCTGCCGACGCCTCGGTGAGGCCGGTGCCGGTGGCGACGACCGCAACGTCGTCGTCTTCCGTGATGACGCCGTCGGAGACCAACTGCTTCGCGCCAGCGAGGGCGACGGCGCCGGCGGTCTCGACGCTCACGCCGGCTTCGGTCGCCAGTTCCCGCTGGGCGGCCCGGATGGCATCGTCGGCGACGGCGATGGCGGCTCCGCCGGTGTCCCGGACCGCCCGCAACGCCCGATTTCCGCTCGGCGGGTCGGCGTTGGCGATGGAGTAGGCGATTGTCTCACCGCCCTCGACGGCCGACACCGTCTTCGCGCCCGCGGCGAAGGCCTCAGCGATGGGCGCACAGGCGGCGGCCTGAACGAGATACAGCGCCGGCAGGTCATCGATTGCGCCCGCTGCCCGGAGTTCTCGGAGGGCCTTCCAGACGCCGCTGGCGTGGCCGCCGCTGCTGACCGGCAGGACGATTCCGTCGGGAACCGACGGCACAAAGGCCTCACACAGCTCCAGTGCCGTCGTCTTCTGTCCCTCGACGCGGAGCGGCGAGTCGGAGTTGACGAAGCGGATGCCGTACTCCGCGCCGAGTTCCAGCGACCGCTCGTACAGTCGGCCGTAGTCGCCGCGAACCCGGAGTATCGTCGGGTCGAACTGCCCGATGACGCCGAGGCGTTCCGGTGGGATATCGTCGGGCACGAGGACGACACACGGGCGGTCGAAGGCCGCGGCGAAGGCGGCGGTGCTCATCGCCATGTTGCCGTGTGAAACAGTTCCGATAGCCTCGCTTTCGCCCAGTAGGCCCGCCTCCATCGCCGCCAACGCGAGGGCACTGCCCCGGTCCTTGAAACTCCCCGTCGGCTGTTGGCCCTCGAGTTTCAGGTGGACCGACGCGCCGACGAACGAATCGAGAGCGTCGTCGCGGAGCAGCGGCGTCCCGCCCGCGGCCGCGGCGAGGCTCGGTGGGTCCGGAATCGAGGCCGGCAACAACGGTTCGTAGCGCCACAACCCCGGCGTGTCGACGGTGTCGTCCCAGTCGAACGCACCTGGCGATGTGTCGAGCCACAACGGTTCGCCACAACCACACCGGCCGCTGCCGTCGCTACCCCGAGAGCCACAGTCGTAACAGATGTATCGAAGCGGCATCGGCTCCCGACGCCTCAGAGGTCGTCTTCGTGGCGCAGGGAGTTGCGGTTGACTTCCGACACCGAATCTCGGCCGGCCAGCCCCATCGTGAGGTCGAAGTCGGCGATGAGGTTCTCTAAGACGTGGTGGACGCCCGCCTGGCCGCCGAGAGCCAGTCCGTAGATGAACGGTCGGCCGATGAGACAGGCGTCGGCACCGAGCGCCAGCGCCTTGTACATGTCCGACCCGCGGCGGATGCCCGAGTCGAAGGTGATGGTGGCTTCGTCGCCGACCTCGTCGACGATGTCCGGCAACGCCTCGATGGCGGTGATGGAGCCGTCGACCTGCCGGCCGCCGTGAGTGGAGACGCCGACGCCGTCGGCGCCGTGTTCGACCGCCAGTCGGGCGTCCTCGGGGTGGAGGACGCCCTTGATGAGCACCGGCAGGTCGGTGTTCTCGAAGACGAACTCGAGGTCGTCCCACGTCAGCGAGGAGTCACCGAAGATGTCGAGGAAGTGGTCGACGGCGGCCTGTGGGTCCTCCTCCGGCGGGTCGTCGAGTTGGCTGCGGAACTCGGGGTCCGAGAAGTAGTTCGCGACGCCCTCGCCGTCGAGGAAGGGGTAGTAGCCGCGCTCGATGAGGCGTTCCCGCCAGCCGAGCGTCGGCGCGTCGACGGTGACGACGATGGCGTCGTAGCCGGCGTCCTCGGCGCGATTGAGGAACGAGCGAGCGATGTCCTCGTCCGAGGACCAGTAGAACTGGAACCACTTCGGCGTATCACCCAACTCCTCGGCGACTTCCTCCATCGGCGTCGAGGACAACGACGAGAGGATGAAGGGGACGTTCAGCTCGTCGCAAGCCGCCGCCGTCGCAAGTTCGGCGTCGTCGTGGACGAGCGACTGGACGCCAAGCGGCGTCACCATCGCGGGGTAGTCGATTTCTTGGCCCATCACCTCGGTCGTCAAATCCCGGTCGGCGACGCCCTGCAGCATCCGCGGGACGATGCGCCACTCCGAGAAGTCCTGCTCTTTGCGGAACGTCTCCTCGGCGCCGGCGCCGCCGTGGATGTACGCCCGCGCGGTGTCGTCCATCGCCTCGTGGGCGGTCTCGCGTAAATCTTCGTAGCTGACGGGGAATTCCGACGATTTCCCCTCGTGCATTCCCTCGCGGTACACGCGGTTGACTTTCCGATTACCGAACTGCTCGGACATAGTAGGGCGGTTATCTCCCATCTGCAAAGAGTTGTGGGAGTCGGCGAAGCCGGTCAGTTCGGCTGACAGAATCAGGGCAGCGTCTTCCGGTCGAGTCGCTCGACGGTCCGGTCGGCGACCGTTCTGAGGTTCACCGCGTCCTCGCGGTTATACGAGACGAGCGTCTCCAGCGAGCCGTCGACACCGCGTTCGTGTTCCCGCCACAGCCGAACCGCGTCCTTCCCGGAGATGTCGGGTCGGTCCCGCTCGACGCCGACCTCTGGTTCGATGGCCTTCAGCCCGCCCGACAGCCCCACGCGCTTGCAGGGGTACATCAGGTCGAGATGTGGGATGTCGATAGAGAGGTCGAAGGACTCCTCGAGGAACGGCACGTCGAAGCGCGCGCCGTTGAACGTGACGAGCAGCGGCGAGTCGAGCAGCGCCTGAAGGTTCTCGCGAGTGAGGTCGTCGCCGGAGACGAGCGTCTCGGTGTCGCCGCCCTGATGGAAACTGACGCAGGTCACTTCGTTTTGGGAGTGGTCCAGTCCCGTCGTCTCGATGTCGAAGAAACACGCCTCATCGCGGAAGTTCTCGTACAGTCGCCACCGCTCGCTGGAGGGCAACTGACGGGCGAAAAAGTCCGAATCGCCCGAATCGAGGCGCGGGCGGGCGGTGTCGATGAACGATTCGATGCGGTCGGCAGTCGTCGACCCACACAGCGAGGGGTCGAACTCCGACCAGGTCCGGGCGCCGCGCTCCCAGAGGTTTCGCTCGGTCGTCTCTCCCACCCCGTCGACGGCGATGTATGTATTCTCCAGTCGCACGGCAGTCCCTCCGTCGTCAGGGTTCCTAAATCGCTCGCTCGTACTCCAACTCGCGGGCGACCGACTCGGCGACCGACTCGCCGCACTCTCTGGCGACGATGTGGAGTGCGAGGTCGAATCCCGAGGTGATGCCGCCGGCCGTGAGCACGTCGCCGTCGTCGACGACACGTTCCTCAACGACGTTCACACCCAACTCACGGAGGTCCGCAACTGCGGTGTGGTGAGTCGTCGCCGGGCGACCGTCAAGTAGGCCGGCCTTCGCGAGTAGCAACGCGCCGGTACAGACCGACGCGACGGTCATCCCCTCGGCGTGTAATCTGGCGAGGCTCTCGGGGATTTCGCCGCGGTCGTACTCGACGCGGACACCCGGTCCGTCGTCGTTCCAGCCACCACCGGGGACGACGACGAGGTCGGCCACGGAATCTTCGAGCGTCCCGTGCGGCTCGATTCGCATGCCACTGCGGGCGACGACGCGGTCCGTCGGGGTCAGCGTCACCAACTCCGCCGACATATCACAGCCGTATCGCCCCGCCAACTGGAACACCTCGTAGGGACCGACCGCATCCAGTTCGTCGAATCCCTCGAAAACCAGAATTTTGACCGTCATACGTCGGTTTCGCAGCGTGGAGGCATGAGCGTACGGGTGGGTCGTGAGTCCCGTATAAATCATATGCCACTATATCAAATCGTTCGGTAACGGTTGAGACAGCGTGGGGTTTAGAGCGTTTGGGACGTGTAGAACGGACGAAGACACCGGGTACTGCCGATTGTCGTCATAGCTGACATGACCTCCGTGCATCCTTCCAGCGCGTGGATGAACGGTGTACGAACGAACTTCGGCTTCTCCGATGCGGTCGGCAGGAGGAATGCTTCGACAGCCGGTCGCTAGTCCAGCGCAGTGTAGACGAATTCCCTTCACGACTCGACGGCATCAGCGAAACGGTATCACCCGCCGCTTCGACGACCGCCATCGCGAGTGCTCAGAGAATGCCACGGAGTCACCGGGGAGAGTCCCAAATCCGTATTCCGCCAAGAGACTGGCGAACGCGTTCGGGGACAGAACCACCGACTTCGTGACCTCGGTGGAGTGAACCGAGTGAGAATCAGAGTGTACTTCGAATAGCCGAGACGAGATTACCCGTTCAGTCCGCACCCGGTGGCGTGTTTTCGGCCGCGCGCGACGGCGTGTTCAGATAGAGGTAGAGCAACACGAGTATCAGCACGACCTGAACCGCCTTGTCGACGTAATCGACCACTCCGTACTCCGACTTAACCACGAGCCAGAGGGGGATTTGGATAGCCGTGTATGGAATCCCGACGAGGTAGAGGAGTCGCCGTCGGTAATCGAGGAAGAACAACACGAGTGCACCGGCGTAGCCAACACCTGCGAGTGCAACCGGGACTCGACCCTCGACGACGCCTGCATACACGTGGAGCACACCAGTGATGACGGCCAATACGACCGCCAGCCACTGGAGTTGGGTAAGTGAACCTCTCCGACCTGTCGAATTATTTTGCTTATTTTTCACAATACCACCTACTGCTTAGGAGAGCATAAGTCATGTTATTACCCAACTCATTCCCGCATTGTGCAGCACTTGACAAGGTAGAGCATATTCTTTATTTGTGATTTCTATCGCTACAGTAGTTCGTAGAAGATGATTTTATACACACATCTAATCCGTTCGGTTGTCGGCGGTACATCGGGGTCGAAGCAGCCCTCGGAAACAGAGTTCTATATCGCGATAATTGGTTTATTGTACTCGTCGGTCGCACGCGAGGCGCTTTTGGGTGTCCGGCCGCTACAGGAAGCGAGATGGTCCAGAACGTCGCCGCGCAGATGGCCGAGTTGGAGCCCGAGGACTTCCACCTGCTGTCGGGGCTCGAACACGGGATGCGCTTTTCGCGGTGGGTCGCAGTCGAGAAGCTCCCCGAGTTCTCACGGCTCGACGAAGAGGAGGTCACCTACCGCGTCGACCGCTGTATGGACCGGGGGCTGGTCGAGCGGAAGACCATCCAGTACACCGGCTACCGACTCACCTTCGAGGGGTACGACGCGCTGGCGTTGCGAACCTTCTCGGAGCGAGACACCATCGACGGCGTCGGCGCCCCCCTCGGCGTCGGCAAGGAAAGCGACGTCTACGAGGCACGGTCGTTCCAGCCGTTGGCGCTGAAGTACCACCGTGAAGGGTACACGAACTTCCGGGAAGTCCAGAAAGAACGGGAGTACACCGCCGACAACGAACACCGCTCGTGGCTCTACACCGCGCGCAAGGCCGCAGAGCGTGAATACGAAGCCTTAGAGTCGCTGTATCCGGAGGTTCGCGTTCCTCGGCCGGTCGACCAGAACCGCCACGCTATCGTCATGGAGAAACTCGACGGCGTCGAACTCTCCCGTGCGAAACTCGACTCCGAGCAGGTCGTCGGGGTCGTCGATTTGATTTGCGAGGAGATGGCGGCGGCCTACGATGCCGGCTACGTCCACGCCGACATGAGCGAGTACAACGTTTTCGTCTCCAGCGAGGGCGTGACGATTTTCGATTGGCCGCAGGCGGTTCCGACAGAACACGAAAACAGCGAGGAACTACTGGAACGGGACGTGGAGAATCTGCTGGGGTATTTCGAACGAAAGTACCCCAACGAGACGCCCGATGTCGACCGGTCGTCGCTGACGGCGGCGCTCACCGAAGACACCTTCGAGACGGTGCGCAACTTCGCCTGAAACGGGCGGTACGGGACGTTTTAAGCGATTTCGTGTGTTCGGGTGAAACATCGCCACACCACCTCGATAAATCACTATTGGCGATACCAAATCGGGTGCGTGGGGCATACCGCAGCAGGGGGGGCATCGAACGACCAGAGCAACGAACTGCATCGGGAGCGGACGGATAATCCCATATAACACAACAAAAAGCCAGATTCCCGGCGTATTCCCGACCGTTTGAAGCCCTTAAACACAGGATATTCGATTCCAGATTGCCGTTCCGTCAATCTCGAAAGCGAGATAACCCCGTGTTTGTCAACGGGTATTGTTTAGGAAATTCGAATCATCCGACTTATCCGAATAGATGTTTCCAAGCATCCAAGAAAATGCAAAAGAGGTTGAGGATACTGTATGGTGGTGTGCGGACAGTGACCGCCCAATCAGTCTTCCGGAGGTATCAGGATGGGAGTGATACGGATGACGAAGTGGCGGACGCTCGTCCTCGCCACCGTCGGGTTCAACTTCTCGTTTCTCATCTGGTTCTCGTTTGCGCCGTTCACTGGGCCGATGGCCGAGGAGTTCGGACTGTCGCTGGCGGAAATCGGCATCCTCGCGAGCGCGGCCATCTGGCTGGCACCGTTCGGTCGCATCCTGACCGGCTGGCTCTCCGATAAGTTCGGCGCGCCTGCGGTGTTCGCCATCGTGTTGGGCTACGTCGGGGTGTTCTCTATCGCGAGTGCCTTCGCGGAGAGCTACGGCGTGTTCTTCGTCACGCGACTCATCGTCGCGACGGCAGGCATCACGTTCGTCATCGGCATCCAGCACGTCTCCGAGTGGTTCGAAGAGGGACAACTCGGTACCGCCGAAGGCATCTACGCCGGCATCGGCAACGCTGGTGCCGCCGGCGGCGCACTCGTTTTACCACGAATCTTCGGTACGGGCTGGAACGGTCCCATCTTCTCGACGAACTGGCGGGCCGCCTTCTTCTACACCGGCATCGTCTCGATTCTGTTGGGCGTGACCTACTACGCACTCGGCGAGGCTGCAAAGAGCGACGAGAAACGGCAGGCGACGAAGGACGGCGCGACGCTGAAACAGTGGGTTCACACCGCGACCCGCTACGGGACCGTCGTGTTGGCGCTGGCGTACGTGATGAGCTTCGGCCTCGAACTGTCGATGAACGGGTGGCTCGCGACGTACTACCGCGAGGGGTTCAACACGAACAACCTCGTGTTGGCGAGTACGTTCGCGGCGACGTTCTCGGTTGCGGCGGGACTGCTTCGTCCCTTCGGCGGCTACATGAGCGACCGTCTGGCCCGCAACGAGACGAACATCCTCCCGTTCTTCGAGGGACGCTACCGTGAGCAGTGGACGTTCCTCTCACTGTGTTTCATCGTCGTGGCAATGTTCGGGATGACGCTCGCGGGCCTGAGCGGGCAGGTTCTCGTGGCCGTCGGTGCGGGCTTCGTCGTCGGGATGGCGTGTGCGTTCACCGAGGGTGCCATCTTCGCACAGGTGCCCGCAATGTTCCCGAACAGTTCCGGCGCCGTCGCGGGCGTCGTCGGCGGGGTCGGCACCGTCGGCGGTATCGTCTACCCGCTCGTCTACGCCGCGCCGCTGCTGCCGGACCTCCACACCGGCTACTCGGTCGTCGCCGTCTCGATGGTCCCCATCGTGCTGTTGGCGGCGTGGGTGTTCCAACCCCACGTCGCCGAGGAAGCGACCACGAGTGGCATCGTCGACAGCGGCGGACCGGCACCGAGCGACGACTGACGCGAGCGGTTTCGAAGCCCTTAACCACGGCCCTGTCGAATTTCCGCTAACTCGCTGGACGACGGGCACCAGCGGGCACCTGTCTACGCAGGTCGGGATGTGATTCCCCTCGCGGGTGGCCGCGATGGGGATTGAACCACGCAACGCCCGTGGTGAACACATATGGCACGAAGCTTCTACTCCCACATTCGGGAGGCGTGGAAAACGCCGAAGGAAGGAAAGCTCGCGGAACTACAGTGGCAGCGCCAACAGGACTGGCGCGACCAGGGCGCAATCGAACGCGTCGAACGACCGACCCGCCTCGACCGAGCCCGCTCGCTCGGCTACAAGGCCAAACAGGGCGTCGTCGTCGCCCGGGTGTCGGTCCGGAAGGGCAGCGCCCGCAAACAGCGCTTCAAGGCCGGCCGTCGCTCGAAGCGACAGGGTGTCAACAAGATTACCCGCCGGAAGAACCTCCAGCGCATCGCCGAGGAGCGCTCGAGTCGTCGCTACCGCAACCTGCGCGTGCTGAACTCCTACTGGGTCGGGGAAGACGGCTCCCAGAAGTGGTTCGAAGTCATCCTGCTTGACCCCGAACACGGCGCGATTCAGAACGACGACGACCTGAACTGGATTTGCGACGACAGCCACAAGGGCCGGGCCTACCGTGGCCGCACCTCCGCCGGCCAGCGCGGCCGCGGCCAGCAGAACCGCGGCACCGGCGCCGAGAAGGTCCGCCCGAGCATCCGCGCCAACGACAAGCGCGGCAAGTAACGACCCGGTTCCGTTCTTTCGAACGTACTCACCCGTCGAGCGACGCCTTCGAGTACACTCTCTCCGCGCCGCTCGTCGATAGCCACCACACACGTCAACCCACAGTACTCTTCGGAGGACGAAACACTACTGGTGAGGTTTTATCATTCCAGCCGGCGGATGGCAATTCATGGCACGGGAGCAACTGACCGGCAGCACGGAGGTCGGAGAACAGTGAGCGGCGCGACGTTCGAACTGTACGAGGACGAGGCGAACCAGTACCGCTGGCGTCTCGTCCACGACAACGGGAACATCATCGCCGACTCCGGCGAGGGGTACGCCAGCCCACAGAAAGCCAAACAGGGCATCGAGAGCGTCAAGCAGAACGCACCGGATGCGGACATCGAGCGGAAGTGAACCGATGAGCAACGCACCCTCCGAAATCGACGGGACCGCCGAGAAGTCACAGTAATCCCGAATGGTCAGCGTCGACACGCTCGTCGTCTTCGGGCTGATAGCGGTCGCACTCGCCTTCTTCGTCACCGAAACGCTCCCGACTGACATCACCGCCATTGGCGTCCTCGTCTCGCTGGTCGTCCTCGAACCGTACACCGGCGTCGACACGGCCGCCGCACTTCAGGGATTCGCCAGCCCCGCGACGATTACCATCGTCGCGATGTACGTCCTCAGCGCCGGCGTCGAAAAGACGGGACTGGTCGACCGCCTCGGCGTCGCGTTGGGACGGCTCACCCACGGCGACGAACGGCAGTTGCTCGGTGCGACCATCGGCACGACCGGCCTCACCGCCGGATTCATCAACAACACGCCCGTCGTCGCGGTGTTCATCCCGATGGTGTCGGGACTGGCCGAGCGCGCGGGCGTCTCGCCGTCGAAATTGCTGTTGCCGCTGTCGTACGCCGCGATGTTGGGCGGGACGCTGACGCTCGTCGGAACCGCGACGAACCTGTTGGCCAGCGACGTGGCCCGACGACGCCTCGGCGAACCGCTTTCGATGTTCGAGTTCACGCCCGTCGGCATCATCGTCTTCCTCGTCGGTGCAGCGTATCTGCTGACGGTCGGCTACCGCCTGACGCCCGCACGGATACCCGTCAGCGGGGACCTCACGGAAACGTACGACCTCGAAGACCACCTCTCGCGGCTCCGGGTGCGGTCGGCGTCGCCGCTGGTCGGCCGACCGGTCACCGAGGCGTTCGCTAACGCCGAGTCCGACGTGACCGTCGTCCAGTTGGTTCGGGACGGCGAAACTGCAGGCAACGACCGAACAATCGAAGCCGACGACGAACTCGTCGTCCGGGGGACGCTGCAGGCGACCAACGCCGTCGCCGAGCGTCTCGAGCTCCGGCAACTCCACCGCGAGACAGTGACCGGCGCGGACCTCTCGGCGCCGACCGAAGCGATTATCGCCGAACTCGTCGTCCCCGCCGAGGCCCGCGCTCGGGGGAAATCCCTCGCGGAACTCCGGTTGGGCGAGCGCTACGCCGCGACGGTGCTGGCGGTCCGTCACGGAAGCGAGACGTTCCGGTCGGGACTCGACGACGTGACGCTGTCGGCCGGGGATACCCTCTTCGTCCGGACGACCGAGGCGGGACTGGAGCACCTCGAAGACGCCGAGGGACTGCTCGCGACCGATGTCGACGACGCCGAACCAGGGGCGAAACCGCTGGAACTCCCGCCGCTGTCCCCGAAGACGCCCGTCGTCGTGGCGACGCTGGCCGCCGTCGTCGCCGTCGCCGCGCTCGGTTACTACCCAATCGTCATCGCGGCGCTGGCCGGCATCGTCGCGTTGGTCGCGACGGGGTGTCTCCGACCCTCGGAGGCCTACGATTCCGTCTCCTGGAACGTCGTCTTCCTGTTGGCGGGCGTTATCCCGCTGGGGGCGGCGCTGCGAAACACCGGTGGCGACGCGCTCATCGCCAGCGCCATCGTCGAGAGTGCAACGCTTCTGCCGCTTTTCGCCGTCGTGGTCGTCGTCTACCTGCTGACGGGGCTGTTGGCGAACCTCATCACGCCGGTGGCGAGCATCGTCCTATTGTTGCCCGTCGCCGTCGACGCTGCCGCCCGCATCGGCGCGAGTCGCTACGCCTTCCTGCTTGCGACAATGTTCGCCGCCTCGACGGCCTTCATGACGCCCGTCGGCTACCAGACGAACCTGATGGTGTACGGTCCCGGCGGCTACCGCTTCACCGACTTCCTTCGGGTGGGCGCGCCGCTGCAGCTGTTGCTGTCGGTCGTCACCGCCGCCGCCATCGCGGTCGTCTTCGGCCTCCGGCCGGCCTGACGCGACCGGACCCGACGGTTCAAATCGGATGCCGCGGCCACGGCGCCCATGGGCCACCGAACGCTCGTCGCCTACGACCGCGACGGCTACGACCTCCACGAGGCACACTGGGGTGCCGACCCCGAGCGAATCACCCCGGAGACACCCTTCGGCGGGCCGCCAGACGACGACTGGGCGCAAGCCGCCGCGACGGACCTCATCGACCCCGGTCGAATCGAAGGCGGGGAGTTGACCGAGCGCCGCCGGACCGCCGTCGACTCCGACCCCATCGCTACGGGACTGTCCTTTGGGGACGTGTGTAACCGCATCGACCCACTCGAACACGAGGCGCTGTACGTCGTATCGAGCGATTTCTCGGTTCGAACCTACCTCGTCTTCGCGCTCCGACGGCCGGACGACGAGGGGTGTCGGACGAGCGCCGCCCTCGTCGGCTACGACGGCGAGACCGACGCCACCTATCTCCGCGGGTGGCTCGCCGGCGCCCGCGCCGCCCGGGATACGGACGGCACCGTCGTCGGCGCGCTCCGGTGGCTCGACCCCGAGCGCGGGACGGTGGTGTATCTCGACGACGAGCGCGGCGTTTAAGCGCGAGAGGGCGCTACCCCGTGGCGTGAGAGACGACGAGGCCGTCGAAGCGACCCACCCGACCGACGGCGTTCGAACCCGCGTGAACCCGACGGCCGCGGAGGCCGCCGAACTCGCCAGCGACGGCATCGACAGCGGCGCACTCGTCACGCTGTTCGGGCGCTGTACCGTCGATTACGAGGGCCGTGCCGCCTCGGAGTTGGGGTTGGGCGACCGTCACGTCATGCTGAAGCCCGACGGCGCAGCGTTGGTCCACACAGACGAGGGCCAACAGCCAGTCAACTGGCAGCCGCCTGGCTGTGAACACGGTTGTCGAACCGACGACGGCGGCCTCATCGTCGAGAGCCATCGCAGTTCGCCCGAGGAGTCGCTGGTCGTCCGCTTTTCGTCGGTCGCCCACGCCGCCGCCTTCGCCGTCTCCGACCCGGAATCACTCGACGTGGTCGGCACCGAGGCAGACCTGAAAGAGCGGATTCTCGGCTCACCCGAGTTGGTCGAGTCGGGGTTCAGACCGCTGGTGACCGAACGCGAGACGCCGGCCGGCGCCGTCGACATCTACGGCGAGGACGCCGACGGACGAACCGTCGTCCTCGAGTTGAAACGGCGGCGTGTCGGCCCCGACGCAGTCAGCCAATTGAGCCGCTACGTGCGAGCACTGGAACGGGACCTCCACGCTGACGCCGAACTGCGGGGTATTCTCGTGGCCCCCTCCGTGACCGAACGCGCCGAGGCGCTGCTGGCCGAGGAAGGGCTTGAGTTCGTCTCGCTGACGCCGCAGGGCGAATAGCGTGGTGCGACTCACTCGACCCGTTTCTGCAACCGCGACAGCAGGTTGAGCGCCTCAAGCGGCGTCGTATCCGCGAGGTCGACCGCCCGGAGTTCCGCCAGCAGTTCTTCGGGGAGTTCGCCGCCGTCGGTCGAGGCATCCGCGGTGGGGGGCGTTCGATCCGAAACGGGGGTGTCTTCCGGGACGGCGACAGTGTCCGTTTCCTCGGCCAACAGCGCCGCGGCCCGCTCGACGACGGGGTCGGGAACGCCCGCGGTTTCGGCGACCTCGACGCCGTAGGAGGCCGTCGCCGCGCCCGCACGGAGGTCATGTTCGAAGGCGACGCCGTCGGGCGTCCGGTCGGCCGAGAAGTGGTAGTTCCGCGCCCGCGGGAGGTCGGCGGCAACCTCGGTCAGTTCGTGGTGATGCGTCGCAAACAGGGTGTAGGCGCCCACCTCGTCGTGGAGGTACTCGGTGGCCGCCTGAGCGATGGCGTAGCCGTCGGTCGTCGAGGTGCCGCGACCGACCTCGTCCAACACGACCAGCGAATCCTCCTCGGCCTCTTCGAGGATGGCCGCCAACTCGGTCATCTCGACCATGAACGTCGAGCGGCCGCCGGCGATGTCGTCGGAGGCGCCGACGCGGGTGAACACCCGGTCGACTATCGGCACCTCGGCGCTGCGTACGGGGACGAAACTGCCGACCTGTGCCAACACACAGAGGAGCGCCACCTGCCGCATGTACGTCGATTTGCCCGACATGTTCGGCCCGGTGATGACGGCCATCGGCCGCTCTCGGGGCAGTTCGGTCGGGTTGGGGACGAACGCCTCCTCGGTGCGCTCGACGACGGGGTGGCGGCCGCCATCGACGAAGATTCCGTCGGCACCGACCGTCGGCCGCGCGTAGTCGTACTGGGCGGCGACGGTCGACAGCGAACACAGCGCGTCGAGTTCCGCGACGGCGCTTGCGGTCTCCTGTATCCGTTCGGTCGCCTCGGCCACCTCGCTTCGGACCTCCCGAAAGAGGTCGTACTCCCGTTCGTCGGCGCGGGCTTCGGCGTGGACGATTTCGTCCTCCCGCTGTTTCAACTCGGGTGTGACGAACCGCTCGGAGTTCTTCAGCGTCTGTCGACGCTGGTAGTCGTCGGGCACCCTATCGAGGTTCGGGTTCGTCACCTCGATGTAGTAGCCGTGGACGGAGTTGTGGCCGACCTTCAGCGAGTCGATACCCGTCCGCTCGCGCTCGTCGGCTTCGAGGTCGTCTATCCACGCTTTCCCCTCGCGTTCGGTTTCCCGGAGGCCGTCCAGCGTCTCGTCGTATCCGTCGCGGATGACGCCGCCTTCGGTGATTTCGATGGGCGGCGACTCCGCGATGGCGCGGTCGATGAGGTTCCGAACGTCGGGGCAGTCGTCGAGACGCGCCTCGATGTCGGCGAGTTTCGCGCTGTCGTCGGTCGCCTCCGAAATGCAGTCTCGGAGGTCGGGGACCACCGACAGCGTCGCCGCCAGCGCCCGCAAGTCGCGGGCGTCCGCCCGACCCCGAGAGACACGGGCGACCAGTCGTTCGAGGTCGTAAACGTCGGCAAGCAACTCGCTCGCGCGTTCGCGCTCGCCGACGCGGGCGAGAAGCGCCTCGACGGCGTCGAGGCGGTCGTCGATGCGGTCTTCGTCCAACAGCGGTCGGCGGAGCCAATCGCGAAGTTTCCGACCGCCCAGCGCGCTCGCCGTCTCGTCGAGAGTCTCCACCAGCGCCGCCCCCTCCAGTCCGTGGACGTGGCGCGGTTCGAACACCTCCAGCGAACGCAACGCGACGGCGTCCAACAGCATGTACTCCCGTGGGTCGTAGCGCGTGAGGTGGTTGATGTAGTCGAGTTCTTCGAGGTCGCCGTCAGTACTCACGCCGCGGGCGTACTCGGCGTAGGCCAACAGCGCACCGCAGGCCCGAACTTCGGCCTCGGCGGCCAGCGAGGTCGACCCGAAGTACGACTCGACTTTCTCGCGGGCAGTCGCGAGGTCGAACGCCGAGCGCTCGTATGGCGTCACCATACACCCCGAGTCAAAGGGGTCGGTCGGCGCCTCGGGACCGACGACTGCCTCGGCGGGGTCGAACCGCTCGAGTTCGTCCTCGACGGCCTCGAGACGGTCGAGTTGCGTCGCGAAGAAATCGCCCGTCGACACGTCGAGTAAGGCCAGTCCGTACCCCTCGGTCAGGCAGGCGACGAAGTTGTTGTCGGCGTCGGCGAGCAGTTCGGTCTCCGTCAGCGTCCCGGGCGTCACCACCCGGGTCACGGCGCGGTCGACGAGTCCCGACGTCTCCTCGGGTTCCTGCACCTGGTCGGCGACGGCGACGCGATAGCCGGCCTCCAGCAGCGTCTCGATGTAGGACTCCGCCGAATCGATGGGGATGCCGGCCATCGGGTAGGTTCCCGTCGAGTCCTCCCGCTGTGTGAGCGTGATTTCGAGGATTCGGGCGGTCGCCTCGGCGGCCTCACAGAACGTCTCGTAGAAGTCCCCGACCTGAAAGAGCACGAGCGCGTCGTCGTAGCGCTCACACAACTCGAAGTACTGCGACAGCATCGGCGTCAACTCCTCGGCCTTCTCGGCCATCGCGGGCGGCGGCCCCAGCGCCTCGTCCATGTAGCGGGCAAGCGCCTCGTCGGTCAAATACTCACCGACCTCCGGGGCGACCGACGGCCCCGAGGCGGGCCGAAGGGCGGGCAAAAAAGCAATACGAACGGTGCGTGTAAATAGACATCACGAACCGTGACAAAAAGTAGCAAAGAGCCGAAATCGACACGGGAGGACGGTCGCCCCGGACAGGCGGAGAGCGTCGTCGAGGTCGAGTTCACGCTACACGATTCGAAGTACCCGTTCGTCGGCGCCTCCGAGAGCGAGGCCTGCAGGGTCGAACTCGCCGATATGGTCCCTCGACCCGACGGGCGGTACGCGGAGTTCTTCAACGTCGTTGGGGTCGCTCCCGACCGGATAGCCGGTCTCGGCGCCGACTACGACACCGTCGAGGTGTCCGTCCTCCGGGAGTCGGAGCGCGGCGGCCTGCTGGAGTTCCTCGTCTCCGGCGACTGTCCGGCCTTCAGCCTCGCCGAACGCGGCGCACTTCCCCGGGAGGTCGTCGGCGTCGACGGGGCGGGCCGAATCGTCGCCGAAATCCCGCCTCAGCACGACTCAGCGGCGGTCGTCGGCACGTTCCTCAAGGAGAACCCCGACGCGGAACTCGCCGCAAAGCGGGAAGTCGACGGCGTCACGCCGATGTTCACTCGCTCGGCGGCACCGCAACTGCTCGAGACACACCTCACGGACAGACAGCGCGAAGTGCTTCAGGCCGCCTTCGAGGCGGGCTACTACGAGTGGCCGCGGGAGAGTACGGGCAAAGAGGTCGCCGAGGCCCTCGGTATCACGTCGGCGACGTTCTCCGAACACATCCACGCCGCCGAGCGCAACCTTCTCACCGCCCTGCTGGATGGGGTACGCTGACCGCCGAAACGGGATTCGGAGGGGACAGGGAGGTGGGTCCCGATGGCCGCCTCACCGCCGAAAGACGACTGTCCGGCCGTCGGCGTAGACGGTCACGTGACACCCCTCGTACCGAAACGAGACGCTGGTCGAGGGGTATCGGCTGGCCGCTCCGGAACTCGGGGCGAAGATTCGGTCGAGCGCATCGGTGTCGATTACCTCGGCGAGCGGTCGGAGTTGTTCTACTGGCGTCTCCGTCGCTGCCGCGACGGTCGCGGCGACGCTGAGAGACGGCGTCTCACCGTCCGTCCAGTTCGAGCGTCTGCTGTACGTTCCCGTATCCGGGTCGTACGTCACCTCTTCGTGGGGTTCGCCGACGTCCTCGTTGGAGTCGTTCAGTTGTACCATGGGGTGTCACCATCGCCACGACCGTCCAGTAGACGACGACGCCCCACGGGCTTATTCGTTGGCCCTACACCTCAAGGGAGGCCCGGAGAGCCACGGAGACTCGACAGCCACGAGTTATTTACCCCCGCCACGGAACGACCACGCATGGCCGACGACGACGACCAGCGACCGCTCATCGACCCTAAACTGTTCGCCCCCAGCGAGTTCATCGGAGAGGACATGGACCACAACGTCGACGTGACGGGCAACACCACCATCGGCGTCGAACACGACATCGACCTCGACCTCCCCATCCGACGCATCGAGTTGGGCGTCCTCGCCTTCGCCGTCCTGGTCGTCGGTCTCGGCACGCAGACGGCGGTCGGTCCGACGGTACAGGTGGCCGGCGCGCTCGGCGTCGTGTTGGTCGTTGACCTCCTCTTCCGACTGCTGGGGCGATAGCCGCGAACACGCCCCGAAAGTAGCTTTTATCCCCGAACCGCCACACAGCCACGGTATGGACGCCCGCCGAGAGGTTTGGCGCATCTACCGAGAGTCCATCGGCATTCTCGGCGTCAGCCTCCTCGGCGGCCTCTTCGCCGGATTAGTGTTGGGTAGCGACGCGATGCGGGCCGCGTTCGCCGATTTTCCGGGATTGCTGTTGCTGTTGCCCGCGTTTCTCGCCACCCGCGGCAACGTCTACGGCGCCTTCGGCGCCCGCATCTCCTCGGGACTCCACCAGGGACTCATCGACCCCGAATTCGAGTTCGACGAGCGCCTGTTGAACGCCGTCGTCGCCTCTTTCGCCAACGGCATCGGCGTCTCGGTGTTCATCGGCTTCCTCTCGTGGGGGATTCTCCAAGCCCTTGGACGCGAATCCGCCCGTCTCGCGGAGTTGGTCGGCATCACCTTCCTCGCCGGCGTGCTCACCTCCATCGTCCTCGTCTTCGGCCTGCTCGTGTTGGTCTTCGGGAGCTACGAGTCCGGCTACGACCCAGACAACCTCATCGGCCCCATCGTTACGATGCTCGGTGACGTCTTCGGCGTCGTGTTCCTCTACGTCGCAATCGTCGTCGTCGGGGTGGTGCTGTGACCGACGACCTCGGGACGTGGCGGTTCCGAACCATCATCGTCACGATGTTCCCGATTTTGATTGCGCTGTCGGTACTGGAGATGGGGTCGGGGTACGTGCTGGAATCGCTCGAAGCGACGTATCTCGACAACCCGACGCTTTTGATTCTCGTGCCCGTGATGATAGGGATGGGCGGCAATCTCGGCGCGATTCTCTCCTCGCGGCTCTCGACGCGACTTCACCTCGGGACACTGGAGTTCTCCCCACGCGACGAGCAGTTGTGGACGAGCATCGCCGCAATCATGCTGTTGGCTGCGACGGTGTTCGGTGCCCTCGGCGTGGCTGCGTGGGTGCTCGGGCGGGTGATTGCCGAACCGATGGCGCTGGTCGACCTGCTCGTCATCTCCGTCGGGAGCGGAATGCTGTTGGCGTGCCTCGCGGTCATCCTCTCGGTGGCCGCGACGTACGTCTCCTACCAGCAGGGACTGGACCCCGACGACACGACGATTCCGGTCGTCACGAACGTCTGTGACATCCTCGGTGTGGTCGTCCTCTCGGCGGTCGCCATCGCGGTGCTGTAGGCCCCTCGGAAGCCGCCACACCGTTCGAGTGAACCGAAAGAGGCAACATTCGGCCGTCGAAAGAACTGACAATCCAGTCTGCAAGAGCCGTACCCGAACGCAGCGCCTCAACCGATGATGGAATCACTCCTCTCCGGTAGCCCGTCACGGGCCATCTACGTCGTCGTCTTCGGTCTCGCCGCGGTTGCGTGTGTCGCCAGTCTCCGCCGAGCGAGGCGCATCGACGACGCCGACACCCGACGGGGGCTGGAGTGGTTCCTCCTGTTGAGCGGCGGGTGGGCGGCCGCACACGTCGCCTACCTGCTGGCGCCTTCGACACGCCTCAGCCTCACGGCGTATCTCGTCGGCCTCACGGTCGGCTTCGCCGCCGTCGGCGCGTGGCTGTACTTCTGTTCGGCCTACACCGGCCGGAGCCTCCACGAGGACGCGACCTACAGGCGGGCCGCCGTCGTCGTCTTCGTCTTCGTCGTCGGACTGAAACTCACGAACCCGCTTCACGGACTCTACTTCACCGCCACGCCGACGGCGACGCCGTTTCCCCATCTGGCCGTCGAACACTCGCTTCTGCACTGGGCGTCGATGGGGCTGGCCTACGCGCTCAGCGCCGTCGGCTTCTTCATGCTGTTCGAGTTGTTCACGCAGGTCGGTCACGACACGCGGCCGCTGGCGGTGCTCGTGAGTCTCACGGGGCTGCCGCTCGTCTTCGATATCGTCGGCACCGCCAGCCCGCGGTTCATCGATATGACGTACGAACCGATTGGCGTCGCCCTGTTTTCGGTCGGGACGCTGTTTCTGTTCTTCGAGCGGTTCCAGACCGTCCGGTTGGCCGGCAACGTCGACAGCCCGGTCGTCTTCCTCGACGAGGACGACGAGATACGCGACAGCAACGCTCCGGCGCGCCAACTGTTTCCGAATCTCGACGACGCGGTGGGCGAACCAATAGAGGAGGCGCTTCCCGCCGTCGCCGAGCGGTTGGCGTCCGACGATAACGTTCTCGAGTTGTCACGAGACGGCGAGTCGCGGTACTACATGGTCGCGACGAACCCCTTTACGTTCGGCAACACCCGCGTCGGTCGGATGCTGTTGTTCACCGACGTGACCCAGACCGAGCGGTACCGCCAGGAAATCGAACGGCAGAACGAACGCCTCGGGCGGTTCGCGAGCGTCGTCTCCCACGACCTCCGGAATCCGCTGTCCGTCGCCCATGGCCGCATCGAGTTGGAGCAGGAAAGACAGGCCACGGAAAACGAGAACCTGACCGCGGCCGCCGACGCGCTCGACCGAATGGGACGGCTCATCGAGGACGTATTGACGCTGGCGCAGGCCGGCGACGACATCGACGACCGCCAGCCCGTATCGCTGTCGTCGATAGCCGAGCGGGCGTGGGAGACCGTCGACGCCGATGGCGGCGACCTCCGAATCGAGAGCGACGTGACGGTCGAAGCCGACCCCGAGCGACTCCGGCAGGCACTGGAGAACCTCTTTCGAAACAGCGTGGAACACGCCGGTCCGGACGTGGTGGTCACGGTGGGCGGTCTCGACGACGAGACGGGATTCTACGTCGAAGACGACGGGCCCGGGATACCCCCGCACCTCCGCGAGCAGGCCTTCGAGTGGGGCGTCTCCGGAGAAGGCGGGTCCGGCCTCGGCCTCGCCATCGTCGAGACCATCGTCAAGGGTCACGGCTGGGAGATAACGGTCGAGGAGTCCGCCAAGGGCGGCGCTCGGTTCGAGGTGACGGGCGTCCGCGCCTGACTGCCCTCAGGCCGCCAGTTCCTCGAATTCGCCCGACGACGTTCGCGTCCCTTTCGCGATGATGACGTCACCCGCCCGGAGCGTCGCGTCGGCGTCAGGAGCGAGCATCCAGTCCTCCCCGCGCCGGATGGCGAGGACGTTCATCCCGAGTTCCGCCGCCGGGACGCCGTCGGCCACCCGTTCGCCGTCGAGGGCGCTGCCTTCGCCGACGACGACGCGGGTGAGTATCTCGTCGGATTCCTGGACTGCGAGTTCGACGACGGGGTGGACCGACAGCCCCCTGAGGACGCCCTCGCTGATGTCGAGGGCGGCGTCGCTTATCACCTCCGTCGAGACGCCGAGGTGAATGAGGCCTCGCAACACGACGGGGTCGTCGGCGTCGGCCGCCGCACGCAACAGCCACGCCTCGAACCGCGAGCGGAGGGCGTCGACCTCGACTTCGAGGTTGCGAACTTCGGCTGCGAGGTCCTCGTTGTCGAAGAGGATGCTGCCGTAGGCGAGGTCGACTGCCAACTCCGAGAGGTTCTTCATCAGGACGATGGAGTCGACGGCGCGTTCGAGGTCGTCGACCTCCGAGTCGGGCGGTTCGGGGGCGTCGTACTCCTCGCCGGTCACTGCCTCGTACACCTCGCCGACGGTTCGTTCCGGCCCGCGCAGGATGAGGCGGTCCTCGGCGGTGATGGTCGTCTCCGGGCCGGGGTTGAGTATCCAGTCGTCGCCGCGGTGGATGGCGATGACGCGGACGCCCGTCTCGCTTTCGAGGTTGATGTCCAGAAGCGTCCGGTCGGCGTACGGCGAGTCCGCGACGAGGGTGCCGCGAACGAGCGTCTCGATGGCCTCCGGAAGCGCCGCCCGCATCGCCTCCGGCAGGCCGATGTCTTCGAGGACGATTTTGGCGATGTCGCCGGCGGCGTCGCTGATTCGGTCTGCGCCCGCGGCGAGGCCCAGAACCGGCGCGAGTGCCTCCACTTCGTCGGGGTTGCGGGCCGCCATCATGAGGCTCATCCGGGCACGCAACTGCAGTACGTCCATCTTCTCTTCGAGGGCCAACACCTCGCGAGCGATGTCCTCGCTGCCGTGTAACACCGCCGAGTACGCGAGGTCGATGAGGAGTTCCGAGGTGTCTTTCATCTCGACCAACAGCTCCTTGACGCTGACCGGCTCGTACGCGACGGTCTTCGGTTGCGACCCCTCGAAACCTGCCATACGGCGCTTATACGGACGGGCCGATAAAAGGGTTGTTGCGCCGTCAGCGCGTTTTTATCCGTCGAGCACGAACGAACGGTGATGAGTGGGCCAACGAACCTCGAGGTGGACCTCCACGTCCACAGCGAGGCCTCATACGACGGCCACGAGCCGGTGGAGTTGATACTGGAACACGCCGCCGACATCGACCTCGACGCCGTGGTCATCACCGACCACGATGTCATCGGTGCCTCACTCGAAGCCGCCGAACGCGCCCGCGAGTACGGGCTCATCGGCATTCCCGGCGCCGAAATATCGACGGCCCACGGCCATCTGCTGGGCATCGGCATCGAGGAACTCCCCGAACGTGGCCGGCCGATGGGCGAAACCATCGAGGAGGTCCGCGAGTTGGGCGGCGTCGCCGTCGTTCCACACCCCTTCCAGCGCACCCGCCACGGCATCCGCAAGCGCCGACTGAAACGGCTCGACCCAGACGCAATCGAGACGTTCAACGCGTGGCTGTTCACCGGCTACCGGAACCGCCGTGCGCGGCGCTACGCCCGTCGCTACGGCTACCCATCCGTCGGCGGCAGCGACGCCCACTCGCTTTTGACCGTCGGGCGCGCCTACACCGAAATCCGCGTCGACCAGCCCATCCCCGACATCGAGAGCGACGACGTGGTCGCGGCCATCCGTTCGGGCGACACCGCCATCCAAGGGCAACGAGCGTCGCTGAAACGCTCTACCGGCCACTACGCCAAGGCGGCCGGGCGGAAAACCGCGTGGGGCGCCAAGACGGCGGCCAAGAAGAGTTCCAACGGCGCACAGTGGGCCGTGACGACCGCGATTCCCTTCCTGTGAGAGGCTGAGGAACGCTTTTGGTCGGCCGCCGAGAGGGGCGTGATATGGATTCACTCGCGACCCTCGGACCGCTGCTCGTGGTCGTCGGGGTGGCGGGGTACGTCGTCGGTATCGCCACCCCCTATCCGGGTCGGTCGTTCGCGCTGACGGCGCTGATGGTTGGAGTTACGCTGCTGGTGGTCCGACCCCCCTCGGCAGCGGGAGGGGCGCCGTGACCGTCAGCGCCGTCGTCTACAGCGAGGCAGGTATCGAGGAGTACGACGACCTCGCGGCCGCGAAGGCCGCCGAGGGGACGACGTGGGTGCGAGTCCACGAGGCCGACGGCGACGAAATTTCGGCCGTCGCCGACACCTTCGACATCCACCGCCTCGCTGTAGACGACGTGGTCAACGAGGTGCGGCCGAAAACCGAAGAGTTCGCGGCGTACACGTTCGTCCTCGTCAAAACCGCGGAGTTGACCCGCGGGGAGACGACCTTCGATGAGGAGATTCGCGAGGACCCCGTCGGGGTGTTCTTCGGCACCGACTGGGTACTCACGCTTGCGCCGCGTGCGGACGACCCCATCGGTCGGGTGTGGAACGCGGTCGTCCGGGGGGACGAACGACTCCTCCAGCGCGGCCCCGACTTCACCGCCTACCGAATCATCGACGTAATCGTCGACGAGTACTTCACCTTACTCGACCGTATCGGCGACGGCATCGAAGCCATCGAGGAGGAGGTGCTCACGACGACAGATATCGAGGTACTGGAGGCCATCAACACCGTTCGCCGGGACCTGCTGTCGTTTCGGAAACTGGCGTGGCCGACCCGGGAGGCGCTGTCGGTGCTGGCCCGCGGCGACTCCGGCTACGTCGGTGAGACGACCGAGAAGTACTTCCGGGACGTGTACGACCACCTCGTCCACGTCGTCGACCTCGTCGAAACCTACCGTGACCTCGTCTCCGGCGCCCGCGACATCTACCTCAACACCCTCTCACAGTCCAGCAACGAGGTCATGAAGGTGCTGACGGTCATCGCGACGGTCTTCCTCCCGCTGACGTTCATCGCCGGCGTCTACGGGATGAACTTCAGTGGCGGCCCCTACAACATGCCGGAGTTGGGCTGGACGTTCGGCTATCCCGCGGTGATGCTCGGCATGGCGCTGGTCGGCCTCGTGATGGTGTGGGCGTTCCGCGAGCGCGGCTATGTCTGAGTTCGAGCAAAACGAATCCCTCCTGATTTTTCAGGAGATTTCGTGCGTCAAACCGCAACACGTGAGTCGAATTATAACGCCGCTTTTTTATACTCATGTCCCCCACCCTCGGCAACTCCAGTGACCCGCTCGTTGTCCCAAGATTCAGTCGTCAAGAGGTTTCTGAAGTATCAGCACGTCCTCGTGTTCCTCGCGCCGGTCGTGTTCGTCGCGTTCGTCTTCACGATGGCGCCGACCGAAACCGCGAATCCGGGGGCCGATTACTGGCTCGAATACTGGTGGCTGTTCCCCTTCTTCCTTCTGGGAGCCACCATCGTCAACACCGTCGGCATCAGCGGTGCGGCGCTGTTCGTACCGTTCCTCATCTTCATCTTCCCGGTGTTGGCTGGCCACTCGCTGGACGCCGAAACCATCGTCAAGGTCGGCCTCATCAGCGAGTCGTTCGGCCTCTCCAGTTCCGCCCTGGCGTTCATTTCGTACGGACTGGTCGACCGCCGGCTGGCCGCCTCGCTCGTCGCCGGCGCGCTGCCGTTCGTCATCGGCGGCGCCTTCCTGTCGTTTTTCATCCCCGAAGCGCTGTTCCAGTTCCTTCTGGCGGTGCTTCTGATACTGTCGTCGTACATCCTGTTCAGAGCCGACATCGGCCACGAGGAACCCGGCGCTGATGCCGAACCGCAGGCAGCGACCGACGGTGGGACCACCGGCGCACTTCCCGACGACGCGGCGAAACTCGGCCCCGCCGGCGTCGTCACCAGCGACGAGGGCAACGTCACCCGCGTCGACCGCGACGGCAACGACTACCGCTACGACCGCGGTGGCTACCTCGAACGGTTCGGCGTCTACGGCTTCGGCGGCGTCTTTCAGGGGCTGGCCGGCTTCGGCATCGGCGAAATCGGCATCGTCTCGATGCTCCGGTCGTCGATTCCGGTCCGCGTCGCCATCGGCACCAACCACATCGTCGTCGCGACGACGGCCATCGTCGCGTCGCTGACCCACGTCTTCGGCGGCGGCCTGGTCGGCGGCCACAGCATGAACCTCGCATTGACGCCGTGGAACATGGTCATCTTCACCGTCCCGGCGACGGTAATCGGCGGCCAGATAGCACCTTACGTCGCCGCCGCCCTCGATACGGGCACGCTGAAACGCTTCGTCGCCTTCGTGTTCGCGGTCATCGCGACCGCGCTGTTCGTCCTCGTCGGACAAGCGGTGCTGTAGGCCGCGGCCGCTCCCGCCGCGAGGCCCGGGCTTTTGTCCGTTGAGCGCCGAGTCGCCGTATGAGCGAAACCCAGTCCACGGAAGCCGTCACGGTGTACGCCGACTACGTCTGCCCGTTCTGCTATCTCGGCTACGCCTCCTTCGACCAGTACCGAGAAGCCCGCGACGAGTCGCTGGACACCGACTGGCACCCCTTCGATTTGCGCGCCAGCAAGCGCCGCGCCGACGGAACCATCGACCACTCCGTCGACGACGGGAAGGACGAATCCTACTTCGAGGAGGCGAAAAAGAACGTCCGCCGACTCGCCGACCGCTACGGCGTCGAGATGGAGTTGGACCTCAGCCGGGAGGTCGACTCCTACGACGCCCAGCGAGTCGCGTTCCGCGCCCGCGAGGACCACCCCGAGGCCTTCGAGGCGTTCCACCGCGGCGTCTTCGATGCGCTGTGGGAAGAGGGCCGTGACATCGGCGATGGTGATGTGCTCGAAGACATCGCTACCGAAGCGGGACTGCCGGCCGGCTACGTCGAATCGGTCCTCGACGACGAGGCCAGCGCCGAAGAACTGGAATCCGCCTTCGAGGCCGCCCAACAGCGCGGCATCACGGGCGTGCCGACGTTCGTCTCCGACGACCACGCGGCCCGCGGTGCGGTGCCGCCGGAGCAACTGAAGCGACTCGTCGAAGGCGTCTAACTGACGTATTTTTCGCGCGTCTCGGTCAACACTTCGCGGGCGTGCCCGGAGGGGTCGGCCATCTCGGGGTCGTAGACGGCGACGACCTCGCCGCCGGCGAGGACGAACGTCAGTCGGTCCGTATAGCCCTCGGAAGTGTCGAGGCCGAACGCCTCGGCGACCGCGCCGTCGGTGTCGGCGAGCAACTCGAAGTCGATGCCTTCCTCGTCGGCGAAGTCGGCGTGGGTATCGACGTCGTCCATCGAGACGCCGTAGACGGTGATGCCGGAGTCGCGGAACTCCGGGAGGGCATCCTGAAAGTCGTTGGCTTCGATGGTACAGCCGCCGGTGAAGTCCTTCGGGTAGAAGTACACCACCGTCGGCTCCTCGAAGTCGGGAGAGACCGACTCGCCGCGTTGGTTCGGTGCGCTGACTGCCGGTGCCGAATCGCCGGGTTCGAGCATAGCGGCCGTTCGAGAGCCGTCGGTAAACGCGTTCGGGTCGCGGACGCGGCATCTCGTCCCGCCAGAGAAGAAACCATGAACTTGGTTCGAGTTCCCACGTATAACTCTCCACACATAGACGGCGTAACACATTGGTCGAACAGTACGCGTGGGACGGTATGGTAGACGACGAACGAACGAGCATCCACCGACGGACGCTTCTACGGGCGGCGGCAGCGGGGGCCGGTGTGGGGCTGACTGGCGCCGGCACCGTGGTAGGGACGGACGGGCCGACGAACGACGCGCTACGGCGGGCGAACACACAAGCAGCACGGGGGCCGCGGTACGTCCTCGATTATCAGGACGAGTTCAGCGAGACCCTCCGACGGACCATCGAGACGTTCCCCGGAATCGAGCAGTGTGTCTACCCGAACGCCGACCGCGAAATCTACGGCCCGACGGACGTGAACGCCCAGACCGCAAACGGCGGATTGGCCGTGGCGTTCAACGACCGCGGGACGATGACGGTGTGTAAGTGGCCAAACCCGTCGTACTACGACCACGTGAAGTACTTCGCGGAGGACCGAAGCGCCGACCATTACGGCGCGGCCCCAAACGAGGGCGCGTTTCTCGGCCTCGCGGTCGAGACAACGGAGGGAACGGAGACGGCGTGGCTTCGGGAGTGGGAGACGACCCAACATCACCCCGAGGGACTGACCGACGTGGTGGTGACCGAACACCGTTCGGACCACTTCGGACTGACCGTCACCGTCGAGGACGTCGTCGACGCTGACGAGGACGTGTTGGTCAGGGACGTGACCGTCGAACGGGACGACGATTCGCCGGTCGAGAAAGCACGCCTCCTCGCCTTCGAGAACCTCTCGTTGAACGTCTCGAAACTCCCCTTCCTGCCGGTGACCGACGCCTGTCTGGAGGAGGGTAATGCGGATTTCGCCACCTACGACCGCGCTGTTGACGCCATCGTCCACGCCAGACAGGGTGTCGACGTCTCGACGGGCGAGCAAGCAAGCGTCGCCGTCGGCATGGGCTTTCGGGAACCGAGCACCGACCACCAGGTCGGTGGCGACGCCTTCGAGTCGGCCTCGACGCCCGACGAGGTCGCCCTCGATGCCGGGAGTGCGGTATTCGAGGGGCTGGAGGAGGTGCCCGAAAGCGGCCCGCTGACCGGCGCCGTCGGTGGCCTCCGGGAGGCGACGTACGGGAACGCCCTTGCTCGCGACGCCTATCTCGATGCCAGCGAGTCCGTCGAGTTGGCCGGCAACGACAGTTACCTCGGGCAGACGACGGGCGTCCTCTCCCGGGTGCTGTCCTTCGAGGGCGATACGGCGACTGCGACGGTGTACTTCGCCGCCGGAGCCAACGCCGCCGTCGTCGGCGAACGTCTCGGGTCGGCGCGAGAGCGAGACCCGGCCGCGATTCGAGGCGAGAAGCGGGCGTGGCTCGAAGGGGTTCTGTCGGACGCACCGATGCCCGACACCGACGACGAGGATATCCTCGCGCTGTGTCGGCGTGCGCTGGTGACGCTGGCGACGACGTACGACCCCGACTCGGGCACCATCGTCGCTTCCATCGCCACGCAGTCGCCCTACGGCGAGGACTGGCCTCGCGACGGGGCGTACTTCAATCACCTCCTGGAGGCCATCGGCCGCCACGATTGGGTCGAGAAGCACAACCGCTTCTACGTCGAGAATCAACAATCCGTCGAGAACCCGCAACTACCCGACCTCGTGCCGCCGGGCAACTGGGCGATGAACTACTACGCCGACGGTGTCCCCGGCGGGCCGATACCGTACGAAATCGACGAGACGGGTTACGGCATCTGGACGCTGTGGGACCACTACGACGCCACCGGCGACGAGGCGTACCTCCGGGAGGTGTATCCGGCCATCAAGCGGGCGGCCGACTACCTCGTCGACTGTGCGGACCCCGAAACCGGCCTCCACTGTCCGGCCTGGGAGGACGACCGGCCGATGCCACAACAGACCGCCGTCGGCGCCCTCACCGTCTGGCTGGGCCTCGACAGCGCGCGGAAGGCCGCCGATGCGCTCGGTCGAAGCGAAGACCGGACCCGATGGACGGTCCGCCGGAACGAACTCGCCGAGGGCATCGAGGCGGAGTGTTACGACGAGGCCACCGGCTACGGCGCGAAAGCCGGATTCACCTTCGCCGAGACGGTGTGGCCCGTCGGCTACCGTCCGGAGGTCGGGTCGGGAGACGGAACGCTCGACCATCCGCGTATCGAGAACACCCTCGACCGGGAATGGGTGGAACTGGAGACCACCTTCGCAGAGCCCGAAGCGGGCGAACGCGACGGGGGACTCTACGAGTCGAAGGGGCTGCTCGCGTTGGCGAAGGCCCGACGGACCGAGGGACCGGGCAGTATCGACGACGTTCGGGATGGAGTTCGGTGGGTCGCGACCGAACACGCCACCGAAGGAACACACGTCCTCGGGGAGGTGTGGATGGCCGAGGAGAACGACGACGGCGAACGGGAAATCGTCTCCGCCGTCTCACAGCCCCACGTCTGGGAGCAGAGCCTGTTCTACCTGGCGGCGCTGGAGGCTTGGCCGCCGGAGGGACTCGAGTTCGACGCCGATTCGCTGGGCGGCGTCATCGAGGCGCTTCGGGAGCGAAACGCCCCGGGTCAGTCGTAACTGACACCCGTCAGTTCCTCGGAGACCGACCACAGCCGTTCGGCGGTGTCCTCGTCGTAGGAACGCTTGCTGGAGCGTTGGGTCTCGGGCGCGCCGCGCATGTTCTTGAAACCGCCGGGGCCGACGTAGTCGCCCCCCTCGACATCCTCGGCGGTCGCGGCGTACAGCATCGGCAGCGCGCCCGCCTCGGCCGACTGGGCGAAGATGCGGTTTGCGAGTCCCATCGCCGCGAGTTTGAGCCGCGACCCCTCCTGTTCGGGGCCGCGACGCTGGAGGTTCGTCGCCGCGTAGCCGGGGTGACAGCCGACGCTCGTCAGTTCGTCGCCGTAGCGGCGGTCGAGTTCGTAGGCGAAGAGCAGATTCGCGAGTTTGCTCTGGGCGTAGGCGCCCCACTTGTCGTAGTCGTCGGTACTCTGTAGGTCCTCGAAGTCGATTTCCCCGTTCGCGTGGATGCCGCTGGACTGGGTGACGACCCGTGGGTCGGGCGCCGCCCGGAGGGAATCGAGCAACAGGCCGGTCAGCGCGAAGTGGCCGAGGTGGTTGACGCCGAACTGCGTCTCGAATCCGTCGGCCGTTTCGCTGCGTGGAATCGCCATCACGCCGGCGTTGTTGCACAGAACATCGATACGACCGAGGTCGGCGACCGAATCGGCGAAGGCTCGAATCGAGTCGAGGTCCGCGAGGTCGAGTTCCTCGACGGTCAGCGACGCACCGGCGAACGCATCGCGAACCTCGTCGCGTGCGTCCGCTGCTGCGTCAACGTCCCGGCAGGCCATCACGACGTGGGCGCCCTCCCTGGCGAATGCGCGGGTCGCTTCGAGACCGAGGCCACTGTTTGCCCCTGTTACGACGACGGTTCGACCCGACAACTCCGGCATGTCTTCGAGCGTCCAGTTCGGCATACTGGTAGAACCGGCGGGAGCGACATACGTGTTCGGTCATCGTCCAACGAAAATTTAGTTGAATATTTATACAACCGTACATCGTCGGCAGAACGCAGATTTGTGGGGCGACGGGATGACCGTCCATGCGACCGAACAGTACACGAGTGCTGCTTGTGACCGCGGTGTTGTGTCTCGCAGCCGTCGCCTTCGTCGGCGTCGGCGCCGCCGCGGAGGACCCGACCGATGGAACGACAATCGACGTGAACATCGACGTTGACGCAGACGGCGAGGGCGGCGACGGGAGCGTCGTCTGTACCGGTGCGGTGACCGACCACGACTGCGACAAAAGCGGCGAACTCGACGCCGGCCCGACGAGCGTCGAGTACGACGGCTTCAACGACGACAGCCTCGACGAGCGGTCCTCTGCCTTCGGCGACACCTTCGTCGTGACGGCCGGCAACGAGTCGGCGACAGTCGGCTTCACCTGTGAACTCGGCCTCGAACCGTCCGCGGAGAACCCCTGTCCGGTCGAGGCCTCCCAAGGTGACACCACTGAAGACGGCGACGAGCCGAGCAACGACGAATCCCACCCAAGCGAGAACGGCGAAGGTGACGGAAACGCACCCGAACACGCAAACGGCCCGCAGTAACGCATCGGCCGACTCACCGAACTGAACCGCCGCAGGGTATAGGCCCCCTCGCGTCGAAGCCGCCACGAATGGCTGCCATTCGGACGCGCGAGTTGTCGAAACGATACGGCGACGTGGTGGCGCTGGACTCGCTGTCGCTGACCGTCGACGACGGCGAGTGCTACGGGTTTCTCGGCCCCAACGGCGCCGGCAAGTCCACGACCATCAACATCCTGACGGGCCAACTCGTCCCCGATAGCGGCGAAGCCCGCGTCGCGGGCGTCGACCCCGTCGAGACGCCCGTCGAGGCGCGGCGACACGTCGGTATCCTCCCCGAAAGCGGCCGGCCACCGTCGTTTCTGACGGTTCGTGAGTACTTCGAGTTCGCCGCGGCCACTCGCGACATCGAGGAGGCGACGCTGACCGAACGGGTCGACCGCTGGGCGGAGCGACTGGAGTTCGTCCACAAACTCGACACGCTGTGTACCGACCTCTCGCAGGGGGAGCGACAGAAGGTGCTCATCACGCAGGCGTTCCTCCACGAACCGAAGGTCGTCTTCATCGACGAACCGCTGACGAACCTCGACCCGATTATGCAGGAACGGGTCAAGAAGTTCTTCGAGACCTACCGCGACGCCGGCAACACGCTGTTTCTGTCGACGCACTTCGTCGAGACGGCCGCCGAGGTGTGTACGCAGGTGGGCATCCTGAACCGCGGTCGCCTGCTTGAGGAACTCCGGCCCGGTGGAATGGACGGCGACGCACTGCTCGACCAGTTCTTCGCGTCGGTCGAAGAGGACGTACAAGAGGCGGAACTGCAACGCACGCCATGACGCTGTCGACCACCTATCTGCTCCGAGTGATGGCCAGAGAGGAGTTCCGCCTCCACGGCCGGATGTTCGGCGGGAAGCGCTTCGCGATGTTTCCCGTCTTCGTCGCCACGGTCGCCGGCGGCACGGCCGCGTTTTTCGCCCTCGCCAACGCCGACACCGGCCTGCTCATCGCCGGCCTTCATCTGGTCGTCGCCACCCTCGGCCTGCAGGTCGGCACCGTCGGATTGGTGGGGCGGGACGCTCTCGAAGACCTGCTGGGGGAGACGACGCTGCTGCTGTTTTCTGCGCGTACCCTGCCCGTCGAGCCGAAGAAACTGCTCGTCGCCTTCCTCGTGAAGGACGTGGGCTACTACGCCGTCCTCTTCCTGTTGCCGCTGACCGTCGGCTTGGTGCCGCTAGTCGTCATGGCCGACGTTCCCGCCGCTCGCCTGCCACTTTTGTTCCTCACGAGTGTCGGGATGTTCGCCCTCGGCGTGGCCGCGAGTTTCGCGCTCGTCGGTGTCCACACGCGCTCGCGGACGGCCTCCATCGCCGTGGTCGTCGCCGTCGTCGCCGCGCTCCTCCTCGATGGCTCCCGAGCGCTCGCGGTGACCCCGTACGGCCTGCTGTCGGAAATTCGGCCGCTGACCGTCGCCGGGAGTCTGCTTTTGCCCGTCTTCCTCGGCGTCGTCGGCGTCGTCGCCTTCCGGTTCGACCGCCGGACGCCCTCCCGGACGGCCGCCAACCGCTTCGGGTGGCTCCACCGGAAACTGGGGGCCGCGGACGAACAGGGACTGCTTGCCAAATCGCTGCTCGACGTGGTGCGTTCCTCCGGTGGCCTCTGGAAGGTCGTCTTCTCGCAGGGGTTGGTCTTCGCCGTCCTCGCAGTTCTCTTGGCGTTCCTGCCCGACGTGGTTCCGGTCCGGCCGGAACCGGGCCTCACCATCGCCGCCGTCCTCGCGCTGGGTTCGTTTACCACCTACAACTGGCTCTGTCAGTTCGACGACACGGCCTTTTACCTCCGGCATCCCGTCTCGCTGTCGGCGGTGTTCCGGGCGAAACTACTCGGCTTCTGTCTGCTCGCGTTGCCCTCGGGGTTGGCTTTCCTCGTGCTGGGCGCGGTCGTCTTCGGCACCGGGACGATGGCCGTCGGCATCGCCGTCTTCGCGCCGCTGTGTCTGTACGTCTTCGGCGTGACGGCGTACGTGGCCGGCCTCGAACCGACAGAGTTGCTCTTCGACACGCCCGTCTTCGCCGGGTTCACGGTAGCGATGATGGTCGTCCTTATCCCGCTGGTGGTCGCCGCCATCGCCTTCACGCTGTATCCGACCGGTCTCGCGCTCGGGAGCGTCGGCTACGCGTCGCTGTCCGGACTCGCGGGACTCGGTCTGTATCGGCGGGCCGGAACGAGGTGGGAAGGGCGGGCGCTGGACGGAACGGACTGACCTACAGCCTGTATCGACAGCCCGGGAGCAGTGAACGAGGAAGTGGTGAAAATCTAACACATTGGATTAAATTACATTATATATGGAGGAGACAAAAGAACGTGATTCGGGGGTACTCTTCGAACGTATCATTGCCGCAGTAATCGACCTACTGGTGATGATTCCTCTGGTCGCAACGATTGCAGCAATTTTGGGCGTCGGAACCCAATCCGAGGCCGTCTTCGTCTCGGCAGTTCTCGTCGGATATTTTTCGTACTACATCGTTCCGGAGTGGCTGTACGGTCGGACGCTGGGAAAGCAACTACTCGGAATAATCGTCATTCGTTCGGACGGTCGAGTTCCGTCGCTCGAACAGGCCGTGCTGCGTAACCTGTTGCGAATCATCGACGGAGCGGGAGGATACCTGTTTGGACTGCTCGTAATCCTGTTCACAAACAAGAATCAACGGGTCGGCGACCTCCTCTCGGGAACGGTCGTCGTTTCCAGGGAGTGATTACAGTTCGTAGAGGTCGCCGAACTTCGATTCCGCGTATTCGAGGAAGTAGTCGGCGGTGAAGGATTCGCCGGTGGCCTCCTCGATGAGGTCGTCGGTGGTGTAGCGCTGACCGTGGCTGTGGACGTTGTCGGTGAGCCACTCGTGGAGCGCGTCGAATTCGCCGGAGCGGACCTGCGAGTCGAGGTCGCCGATGTCGGAGGCGGCGGCGGCGTACAGTTGGGCCGCCAGCACGCTCCCCAGCGAGTAGGTCGGGAAGTAGCCGAAGGAGCCGTGACTCCAGTGGATGTCCTGCAGACAGCCCTCGCCGTCGGCGTCGGGGCGGACGCCGAGGTACTCTTCCATCTTGTCGTTCCAGACGGCGGGGACCTCCTCAACGTCGAGGTCGCCGGCCAGCAGGTCGCGTTCGATTTCGAACCGCAGGATGATGTGGAGGTGGTAGGTGAGTTCGTCGGCCTCGACGCGGATGAGGTTGTCCTCGTACACCTGGTTTGCGGCCTCGTAGGCCTGCCGGGCGGTGAGGTCGGTGCCGTACTGCTCGTTGAACTGTGGGACGAACAACTCCCAGAACGGTTGGGTGCGGCCGACGTGGTTCTCCCAGAGCCGCGATTGGGACTCGTGGACGGTCAGCCCGCGGTGTTCGCCGAGCGGCGAGCCGTAGGCGTCCTGTCGGAGCCCCTGGGTGTAGGTGGCGTGGCCGAACTCGTGGATGGTCGAGCCAAGGGAGTCCAGCGGGTCGGACTCGTCGAATCGGGTGGTGACGCGGGCGTCGAACTGCGTCCCCGAGGAGAAGGGGTGCGGTGCGGTGTCGATGCGGCCGTGTTCGAAGTCGTAGCCGAGCGTGTCAAGGGCCTCACGAGCGAGGTCCATCTGTTGGTCTTCGGGGAAGGTGCCGTCGACGCTGTAGAGGTCGACGTTGGAGTCGCGAATCTCGTCGATGAGGGGGACGAGGCGCTCCCGGAGGTTCTCGAGGACGCGTTCGGCGGTGTCGAGGTCGATGTACGGTTCGTAGTCCGCGAACAGCACCTCGTAGGGGTCGGCCGAGGCGTCGATGTGTTCGGCGTACTCGCGTTTGAGGTCGAGCAGGCGCTCGACGGTCGGCGCGAAGGCGTCCCAATCGTCGTCGGCTTTGGCCTCCTGCCAGACGGGGTGGGCGTCGCTCGTCGCCTCGCTGATTTCGGTGACGAGGTCGGTCGGGACGCGTGCCTTCCGCTCGTGTTGTCGTCGAATCTCGCGGACGACGGCGGCTTCCTCGGCGGGGAGGTCGGCGTCTTCGAGGGCATCGAGGTTTTCGGCCACGTCGTCGTCGACGAGGATGTCGTGGGCGACCGCCGAAATCGCGCCGCGCTGTTTCGAGCGGGCGGGCGTCCCACCTTCGGGCATCATCACTTCCTGGTCCCAGCTCAGCACCATGTTCGCGTCGCCGAGATACGTCGCCCGCTGGTACTCCGCCAGCAGGTCGGCGTAGGCCTCGGGGACGCTCGATTGGTCCGTCGCCATGGCAAATACTGCGAGGCCCGGAGCCAAGAACCCACGGATACCGGACGAGTCGGTCAGCCGGTCACTCGCCGGCTTTTCGGCGCCACAGCACGTACAGGAGGATGAGGGCGCCTTCGATCCGCGCCGCGGTGTACACCCACGGCCGGAGTTCTACGTCGTCGTCTTCGGTCGCGAGGTTCATCCAGAAGTCGACGAGCGGTTTCGGAAGCGCTACTTCGAGCAACCCGAGGAGTGCGAGGAGCAATCGGAATGCCATACGTGAGGATACGACACACACCGAAAAGAGCCTATCGCGAATTCTCACGCAGCGGGAGCGACTATTCGAGCGGCGTCTCCGCGACGCGTCGATACACCTCGGCGCATCGCTTGACTGCGGCCAGCGAGACACTCTCGTCTGCGGTGTGGGCCTCGCCGGGTTCGGCCGCCCCGCAGACGACGCAGGTGGTGCCCGCTTCGGCGAGCCAGCCGGCGTCGGTGGCGTGGGGTTTGACGACTTGTTCGGGCGACGCCGACTGGGCCGCGTCGGCCGCGTCGAGAACCGCCTCGGCGAAATCGGCGTCGTCGCAGGCCATCGGCGGGAGGTCCTGCTCGACGGTCCAGGAGACGCCGGCAATGGCTTCCACGTCGCCGAGGGCCGCACGTTCGCCGGGAACGGTTCGCTCGTCGACAGTGACGGAACAGCGCTCGGGGACGACGTTCCACGCGCTGCCGCCGTCGATTTCGGTAACCACGACGCTGCCCTCCAGCCGGTGGCCCAACACCTCGGTTTCGGGTGGATCGAGGCTTCGAACCACGTCTACGGCGTCGGTCGCGCGGTAAACGGCGTTCTCGCCGGCTTCGGGCTCGCTGGCGTGGGCGGCGGTTCCCTCGGCGGTGACTGTCGACCCACGACGGCCCTTGTGGGCGACGGCCACGTCGGTGACGCCCTCGGCGGAGTACCCCGTCGACCCCTCGCCGACGACGGCGTAGTCGGGGGCGAACCCCTCCTCGATGGCCGCCCGACAGCCGACGCCGCCCGCCTCCTCCCCGACGAAGGAGGCGAAGACGAGTTCGCCCGCGGGGTCGGCCTCGGCGAAGGCGACCATCGCGGCCGCGAGACTCCCTTTCATGTCGGCGCTGCCGCGTCCGTAGAGCCGACCGTCGCGTTCCTCGACGACGTACTCGCCGTCGGCGAGTTGGCTCTCGTCCGGCGGCACCACGTCGTGGTGGCCGACGAGCGCGAGCGACGGCCCCGAACCGGCGTTGCGTCTGGCGATGACGTTCCCGGAGTCGTCGCGTTCGACTACCGCGTCGGTGTGGTCACGAAGCCACGCCGCGAGGAGGTCACCGAGTGCGGATTCGTCTTCGTGACTCGGCGTCTCGACGAGTCGCCGGGTCAGTCCCGTGGCATCCATACCCTCTCCGAGGAGCGGCGGGGGCTTGAGTTTCTGGGAGATTCAGCCGAACCATAATTTCCTTGTTATTTTATAGATATAGTAATAAAAGATATAGGAATAGCAAATCTAACAAATTTTTTATTAGTAGTCCAAATAGCCCTATAACTCATATTTTACGCTATATTTGATTGAGTTTTTTTTTATTTTTGCTATTTTATTATTAAATTTGAGATTGTTAGAGATATAAATCCCTGCATCGATTATTACATCTCTGTGCCCCGAATAGTCCGTTTATTTCGGCTTGCGATGATACGGGAAATCAAATCCATCGATAAGTGCCATATTTACATACATATAAATTTTCAGTAAGGTATGGTATCGAGTTAGGATTCGGTTCGTCCGCGGGTGTCGGTGTCGCCCGCGAAATAGGAGTCCCGGTCGGCCTCGTAATGGCTCGCCGCGTGGCTGATGTCCGACCGAATCCCCTCGATTCGGTCGCCGAGAGCAGCGATAAAGGAGAGAATCGGGAACGTCGAATCGAACCCCTGATACAGGTATAGCGGAACGGCGGCAACCCCCTCCGACAGCGCGGCCGTCGTTCGGTGTTCGCGGAGGTCCCTCTGTCGACTCTCGGCGGCGGCGTCGCACCGCTCGACTAGCGTATCGAGTCGGGCGCGATGGGCGTCGAGCGACCCGAAGGATTCAGCCATGAACTCCACGTCAGCGATGGTGTCCAGTTCCTCGGCGACTGGCCGGAGGCGCTCGGCGGCCGTCTCGATGGATTCACGCTCGGCGTCGATGATATCGAGGAGGGTCACCCGACGCGACCGCGAGTCGACCGCGAGCGCGAGGAGCGTTCGCTTCGTCTGTGCGTCGAGGGTGCCACCCCGTTCGAGTATCGTCGCGATGGTCGACCCGAACTCCTCGGTCACGTCCTCGGAGAAGTCGTTGCCGTACTCCTCGTCGTAGTGTGGCACGTCCATCACCGTCGAGCGATACGCCTTTCGGACGGACGCGAGACCGCCGCCCGAGGGCCGTTCGGTCAACGCCGACGGACCCGACGGCGACGCCACGTGGCCCGTCGGAACCTCCCGAAGCCGGTCGATGAACGTGTCGAACGCCGACAGTTCGGCGGCGGTCTGTCGGCGCTCGATACGGAGCCATCGCTGCATCGCCTCGAACGGCGCTTCCGGAGTGGTCGTGCGGTCCATGGTGTGGGACTGTCGAGTGCGTCGTGCCGTGGTCTCCTCGCCCGTCGTTCGGCTCCCCAGCGTGCGACCACGGCCTCCTCCGTCGACGGGAAACCGATTCCGCCGGGTCGACCCGGAGGAAGCGTGGTATCGTATTACACGATAAAATCGTTCGTATTTGAATATAAATCTTTCCCGCGACGCCCGTTCGGGTGGTCGGCTACCGAGCGCTTCGGCCGGGGTAAACCTATAATTGCTTCGAGGGAGAACCCAATAGCGATGCGCTCGACACCGAAGGAAACGGTAGACAGGACGCGAACGCGTCGGACCCACTCCAGCAGGGTCGAGCAACGGACGCAGCAATCCGAACCCAGATAATGTCTTCTCAGCACACGAATTCGGACCCCTCGACTCGGAGTTCGACCTACGACTATCGGTCCGACAGCGTCGAACGCCCCGAACTGGCGGCGACGCTGTCGTCGCTCGTCGACGGCGAGGTTCGCCTCGACGACTACACGCGGACGCTGTACGCCACCGACGCCAGTGCCTACGAAGTGCAACCGGTCGGCGTCGTCTACCCCACCTCGACAGACGACGTGGCGGCGGTCGTCGCCTACTGCGACCGAAACGACATCGCGGTGTTGCCACGCGGCGGCGGCACCAGCCTCGCGGGCCAGAGCGTCAACGACGCCGTCGTCCTCGACTGTAGCAAACACATGGACGCGCTGCTCGATGTCGATTCGGACCGCCGATGCGTGACGGCACAACCCGGCATCACACTCGGAAAACTCAACGAGACGCTGGAATCCGAGGGCCTGAAGTTCGCGCCCGACCCGGCGTGGGGCGACAAATCCGTCCTCGGCGGCGCCATCGGCAACAACTCGACGGGCGCACACTCGCTCGTCTACGGCAAGACCGACGCCTACGTCGAGTCGGTCGAGGCGGTGTTGGCCGACGGCACCGTGACTCGCTTCGGCGACGTGACCGTCGGCGAACTGCGCGACTCCGCCGACGCCGACAGCGAGGCCCTCCTGCCGCGAATCTACGCCGGCGTCCTCGCCGTCCTCGACGACCACGCCGAGGAAGTCGACAGCCGCTACCCGGAACTGAAGCGCAACGTCTCGGGGTACAACTTCGACCGACTGCTCGAAGAGGCCCGGGACGACGGCGAAATCACCGACGACGCGACCGTCAACCTCGCACGCCTGCTCGCCGGCAGCGAGGGCACCCTCGCCATCGTCACCGAGGCGACCGTCTCGTTAGAGTCGATTCCGAACACGAAAGCCGTCGCCCTGCTCACCTACGGCGACCTCCTCGATGCGCTGGCCGATGTCGAACCCATCCTCGAACACGACCCCGCCGCCGTCGAGGTGATGGACGACGTGTTGCTCGGGTTGGCTCGGGACACCGCCGAGTTCGCCGACGTGGTTGGCATGCTTCCGGAGGGCACCGATTCGGTGTTGCTCGTGGAGTTCTACGCCGACGACGACGCCGAGGGGCGACGACTCGTCGCAGACCTGCTGGCCGACCGAGTACCCGCCGCCGACAGCGAGGCCGACCCGACCGATGAACGGGTCCGGACGAACGCCGACCACCGCGCCGCCGCGGCGATGGAGGCCCACGACGCCGACACCCGGGCGAAGTTCTGGAAGATGCGGAAGTCCGGCTTGCCGATTTTACTCGGCCGGACGACGGACGAGAAACACATCGCCTACATCGAGGACACCGCCGTCCCGGCGCGAAACCTCCCGGAGTACGTCGCCGACGTACAGGAGATCCTCGACGACTACGACACCTACGCCAGTTACTACGCCCACGCCGGCCCCGGCGTGTTGCACATCCGGCCGCTCGTGAACACCAAGAGCGTCGAGGGGCTGGAGGCCTTCGAGGCCATCGCCGAGCGAGTGACCGATTTGGTCGTCAAGTACGGCGGGAGCGTCTCGGGGGAACACGGCGACGGCCGCGCCCGAACCCAGTGGAATCGGAAACTGTACGGCGACGACCTCTGGGCGGCGTTCCGTGACCTCAAGACCGCCTACGACCCCAACTGGACGCTGAACCCGGGCAACGTCTGTGGCGACCACGACTTGACCGAGAACCTCCGGTTCGACCCCGACTACGGGTTCGAATCCGGCTTCAGCCCCGAGTTGAACTGGGACAACGACAACGGCTTTCAGGGGATGGTCGAGCTGTGTCACGGCTGTGGCGGTTGTCGCGGCGAGCAATCGACCACCGGCGGCGTGATGTGTCCCACCTACCGCGCGGCCCACGAGGAGATACAGTCGACTCGCGGCCGGGCGAACATGCTCCGGCAGGCGATGAGCGGCGGCCTTCCCGAAGAGGAACTGTTCTCCGAGGAGTTCACCGAGGAGGTGCTCGACCTCTGTGTCGGTTGTAAGGGGTGTGCTCGCGACTGCCCCAGCGAGGTCGATATGGCCAAACTCCGCACCGAAGTCCTCCACGAGAAACACCAGCGCGACGGCACGAGCCTCCGGGACCGCCTTTTCGCCAACATCGACCGGCTGTCGGCACTGGGCAGTCGCTTTGCTCCGGTTGCCAACGCCGCCACCTCGCTTCCCGGCGCGGGCTTCCTCGCCGAGAAGACTCTCGGCATCGCGAGCGAACGCGACGTGCCGACCTTTGCGAGTGAGTCCCTCGTCGAGTGGTTCGAGGCCCGCGGCGGTGCCACGGTTCCAGAGGCCGACGCCGACCGCCGCGTCGTCGTCTTCCCAGACACCTACACGAACTACAACGACCCCGCCGTGGGGAAGGCCGCAATCGAGGTGTTGGAGGCTGCCGGCGTCCACGTCGCCGTCCCCGACGGCCTGCCGGGAAGCGGCCGGCCGCCGCTGTCGAAGGGGTTCGTCGAGAAGGCCCGCGAGGACGCCCGAGCGAACGTCGATGCCCTCGCGCCGATGGTCGAAGACGGGTGGGACGTGGTCGTGGTCGAACCCTCCGACGCCGTCATGTTCCAGTCGGATTACCTGGATTTGCTGTCCGGCGACGATGTCGAGCGCCTCGCGGCCAACGCCTACGGCGTCTGTGAGTACCTCGACCGGTTCCGACTGGACGAACGCCTCGATTTCGAGGGCGTCGAGGACGCCCTCGCTTATCACGGCCACTGCCACCAGAAGGCGACGAAGAAGGACCACCACGCTGTCGGCGTACTTCGGCGCGCTGGATACGCCGTCGACCCCGTCGATTCGACCTGCTGTGGGATGGCCGGGTCGTTCGGCTACGAGGCCGAACACTACTCGATGAGTCAGGCCATCGCGGACCTCCTCCGTGACCAACTCGAATCGAGCGACGGCGAATCGGTCGTCGCGCCCGGCACCTCCTGTCGGACTCAACTCGACGAGGAATCGCCCGCCCACCCAGTCGAGAAACTCGCCGACGCGCTCGTCTGAGACGGCGCTGGGTTTATCATCCGAACTGGCGATTGTTCTGCGATGGAACTGAAGCGATACTTCGACGACTTCGAAATCGGTGACTCGGGGCGTTCGAGCGGCGGGCGCACGGTGACCGAGACGGATATTTTCCGGGCAGTCGGCTACGGCGCCGGCGAACGGATGCACGTCGACCACGAACACGTCGAGACGACGGAGTTCGACGACCTGCTCGTCCAGAACACGGTCCTCATCGTCATCTCCAGTGCGCTGTGGGGAGACGTGCCGGGGTGGGACTACGAGACGCCGGTGGCCTACGGCCGCGACGGGATGCGCTTCGTCAACCCCGCCTACCCGGGCGATACGCTCCACCTGGAGGTCGAGGTCGTCGACAAGCGAATACGTGAGAAGGACCGCGAAGCGGGGCGGCGTCGGGGACTCATCACCATCAACGAAGAACTGCGGAATCAGGGTGACGACCTCGTGATGGTCAACGACCACCACTCGCTGGTGCCGTTCTCGCCGGATTTCGACCCCGAGTGACCGCCCGAAGCTTCATTTTCCGAGGCGCCGTTCGTGTGGCATGGCAGTCACGCTCACGCGCAGGGACGACTACGAGCACGCGGCGACGCTCCGAATCGACGGCGGCGAACTGAACCTCTTCGGAACCGACACCATCGGGGCGATTCGGGAGACGGTCGAAGACGTTCCCACGGACGTGTCGGTGCTGGTGATTCGGGGCACGGACGACGGCGGCGAGGGAGGGCTGACGGCGGGCATCCCCCTCGACGAGGTGAAGGACCTCTCGACGACCGAGGCCCGACGAGTCATGACGGACCTCCACGGGATGATGGACGCCGTGCGGAACCTCGACGCGGTCACGGTGTGTTGCTGTGGCGAGTACGCCCTCGGCGCCGGACTGGAGTTGGCGATGTCGTGTGACTTCCGACTGGCGACCGAGGAGGCAAACCTCGGGTTGCCGGAAATCGACATCGGCCTTGTCACCGGGATTCAGGGTGGCCTCCTCGTCCGACTCGTCGGTCTCCAGAAGGCGAAGGAACTCGTCTACACCGGCGAGGTGATATCCGGGACCGAGGCCGAAGACATCGGACTGGTCAACGACGCCGTCGCGCCCGGGGAGTACGAGGCACACGTCGATGCGCTCGTCGAGCAACTCGCCGAGAAGAGCCCGCTCGTCGTCCAGATGCAGACGCGGGTGTTCCGCGGATTGCGCTCCAACGGCGTCGAGTCGGGCGTCGACGCCAGCCTCGAAACAATCGCCGCCTGTTTCGATACGTACGACCAGACCGAAGCCATGGCGGCGTTCCTCGAATCCCGCGAACCCTCCTTCGAGGGGCGATAGGCGTCAGAACTCCCGAGTCATCTGCATCCGGTTGACGCTGGTGTAGTAGGGACCGCCGAGGCGGCCGACGGTGTCGAGGTGGTCCATCTCGACCTTTCCGTCGACGAGTACCTCGTCGGCGATGTGGAACGTCTCGACTTCGCCGAAGAACACCCCGCGGTCGTGGATGTCCAGCGACTCGATGGCCGTACACTCCATGCTGATGAGGGCGTCGGCGACCCGCGGGGGCGTGACGTGGGTCGACTCCGCGCGGTCGAGTGCGGCGAAGTCGAACTCGCTTTCCTCCGGCGGCAACTCCGCCGACGTCCGGTCCATGCGCTCGGCGAGGTCCTCGGTCACCACGTTGACGACGAACTCGCCGGTCGCGGCGACGTTTTGGGCGGTGTCCTTCTGTTCGCCGTCATCGTGTGCCTTCGAGCTGAACATCACGGTCGGGTACTCCGAACTGATGTAGTTGTAGCAACTGAACGGTGCGAGGTTGTCGACGCCGTCGGCGCTGGTCGTGGAAATCCACCCGATTGGACGGGGCGTGACGGCGGATTTGACGATGCGACTGCTCACTCGCGTGTCGATGTCTCGGACTGGAAACTCCTGCATTACTACCGATGCATCCTGCACGAACACATAAATATGTTGATAACGCGGATAGTTACGAAACGGCGCGGGCGGTATAATTAACCGCTTCGGCGCCCGATTCGTCGTATGGTCAGTTCCGAAACGCTCCGTCGCGGCGCCCGAGTGGCGGTCGTCATCGCCGGCTTCGTCGCCGGCTTCCTGCTCATGGCCGGCCTCTACGGCTTCGTCTTCCCGGAGCGACTCGTCGAGCGAGGACTCGACTCGACTTCGACGGCGTATCTCGTCAGCGCGGTGTTGTTCGTGACCGGCGCTGCCGGCATGTACCTCCAGCGGTACGTCACCCAGCGGTTCCTCGATGAGGCGTAGTCGCGTCTACGAGACGCCGGTGTCGTCGCGGTAGTGTGGGTAGTCCATCTGGTCGGCGATGCGGTCACGCGTGCCAGCGTCGGTGAGCAGTTCCGCGAAGTACAGTCCCACGTCGAGCGCCGAACTCACGCCGCCACCAGTTATCACGTCGCCGTCGCGGACGACGCGCCGTTCGGTCACGGCGGCGCGTTCGGCGAGCGCCTCGTAGGCGTTCGGGTGAGTCGTCGCACGGCAATCGTCGAGGAGGCCGGCGGCGGCCAACAGCAGCGACCCCGTACACACCGAGAGTTTGTACCGACAGTCCTCGGCGGTTCGGAGCCACGATACGACCGGGCCATCGTCGTCGGGAAGCGTCGTGCCGATGCCACCGGGGACGACGACGGCGTCGTAGCCGTCCAGCGGTTCGTCGGTCGCCGTCGTCTCGAAGGTGAGCCCACCCGTCGCCGTCACCGTCGGCGAGAGGCCGCAAACCTCCCACTCGACGTCCTCGCGAAAGCCCATCGTCCCGACCCGCGTGATGGGGTCGTAGGCGCCGACGAAATCCAGCGCCGTGAGGCCGTCGTAGACGACGAAGGCGATTCGCATCGTCATCGGACCTGAAACGGCGGGAAGCAATCGAGGAGCAGCCCCGGTCGGTCAGCCTCCCCGGCCGCGACGGCGCTCGGTTTGGCGAACGACTCCGCTTCGAGGAACGACGCGAACGACTCGCGGGCGCCGTGGACGGCGTGGATGTTCGGGTGACACAGCAGCAGCGACCCATCCTCGGCGGCCGCCGACATCCGGTCTGTGACCGCCGGCCCGTCGTGGCCCCGCTCGAACAACTGGAGGTCGTAGGGCGATTCGGGTTGGAGAAACGTAATCGAGGTGTCGACACCGGACGGTTCGGCGCCGACTATCCACTCGATGCCGTGTTCTTCGGCGGCCCGAACGGTTCCCGAACTGCATCGCATGAACGGGATGTGAAAGCCGGTCGGGCGGGCATCGAGGTCCGCCTCGAAACGGTCGATGATGGCCGTCAGTTCCTCGTCGACCGTCTCGTAGGGCGTCTCCATGTAGGAGGTGTGCCGGTAGCCGTGGACGACGGCCTCGGCGCCCGACTCGAGGAGTCGGCCGACGCCGTCGCGGACGGCCTCGTCTTCGAGGTGTATCGCCGGCACGGAGACGCCGGCGGAGACGTCGGCGTCTCCCAGGGCGTCGACGAGCCAGTCGATGCCGTCCTCGAAGACGTCGTAGGCGATGTGTTCGATGCGCGTCTCGAGGCTCGTCTCGGGGTCGAGGTTCCGGACGAACTTGAGATACGGGCTGAGCGACCGTCGCTTCTGGTCGTGGGCAGTCGTCGAGTCTGCGAAGTGGTCTGTCATGGTTGGTCGTTCCGTCGTCGTCTCATTCGGGGCGCAGTTCCGAGAAGTCGACATCGGCGAAGTCGACGTCGAGGTCATCGGCGAAGGCTTCGGCGTATTCGATGTAGCGGCGGGCTGTCTCGATGTTGGCAATATCTATCATGTCACCCTCGTAGCGGACGGCGCTTTTGCCCTCGTTTTCGGCTTCCAACAGCGTCTCCATCGCGCCGACCCAGTACTCGACGGTGTCGGCGTCGGGCAGGAAGATTTCGTTGGCGTGTTCGACGTGGGAGGGGTGGATGACGAGGTAGCCGGTGTAGCCCATCTCCCGGGAGAACTGCATGTCCTTCCGGAGTCCCTCTATGTCGCCGACGTCGACGTACGTGCCGGCGAGCGGGAACTCGATTTCGGCGGCGCGAGCGTCCATCAGCGCCTGTTCGCGGAGGTGCAGCGTCTCCAGTCCTTCCCGTCCGGGGCCGGTCCACTCAAAGCCGAGTGCGCGGTTCGTGTCGGTACCCTTCACCGCGCCACAGCCGATGGTGCCGACCCGGTCGGCGGCCTCACAGAGTTCGTACACCTGTCGCATCGCTTGTGCGGTTTCGACGCTGACGGTCAACTCGATGTCGCCGACCTCCAGCCCCTCGCGGCGCTCGATGTGGGTCAACACCGTATCGAGCCGTTCGATGTCGTTCGGTTCCCGGACCTTCGGGACGGTTATCGCCTCCAGTTCCTCACAGGCGATGGCCTCGAAGTCGTGTTCGGCGAAGCCCTCGCTTGCGTTGGGGTGGGCGTTGACGCGGACGTGGACGCGCTGGCCCTCGGCGTGGAGTTTCGGGAGGTGTTCGGTGACGATGTCGCGGGCGGCCTCCTTCTCTTCGGGCGGGACCGAATCCTCCAAATCGAGGATGATGACGTCGGCGTCGTTCTCGTGGGCACTTTCGACCCAGCCCTCACGATTCCCTGGAATGAACAGCACTGAGCGAGCGGGTTCCATGTATCAAACTCGTCGGAGGAGTCCTTATACCTTGTCCCGAATCACAGGTCGGCGACGCGTGGGATTACCTCCTCTCCGAGCAGTTCGATGGCGTCGACGGCGCGTTCGTGGTCCATTCCGGGCCACTGGACGCGGGCGACGAGGTGGTCGACGCCGAGCGTCTCGTTGAGCGATTCGAGGTCGGCGACCACCTCATCGGGCGTGCCGATGAGATACCGGCCCTCGCTGACCCGCTCGAAGCGCTCCCGTCTGCTCAAATCCTCGCCGTCGTCGTCGATGACGCCCCACTCCGACAGCGAGTCGAACTTATCGAGGATGTACGGCGCGGCGGTGTCGATGGCTTTCTCGGTCGTCTCGGCGACGTACACGTCGCGTCGAATCGGCCGACAGGACGGCTCCTCGGTGAGTTCGCGCTCGTAGAGGCCGACGGCCTTCTTCAGTTTCGAGACGGGCGAGACGGGGTCGATGAGCCACGCGTCGCCGAGTGCGGCGGCGCGCCGGACGGCCGAGGGCGCCGACCCGCCGAGCCATATCGGCGGACCCGGCTCCTGTACCGGCCGGGGCCGGAGCGTCACGTCCTCGAAGGCGTAGTGGTCACCGTCGTAGGAGACGCCGTCCTCGCTCCACAGCGCACGGAGGATTTCGACGCCTTCGGTGACGCGGCCAGCGCGTTCGGCCTTGTCGACGCCGACGGTGTCGAACTCGGCGTCGCGGTAGCCGGCGGCGGCACCGAAGACGACGTTGCCGCCCGAAATCACGTCGAGGGTGGCGACTCGCTCGGCGACCAAGGCGGGATTGTGCAGCGGCAACAGACAGACGCTCGTCCCGACGCGGACGTCGCCGTCGAACTCCGCCGCGAGACGGGCGAGCGTCTGGAAGTTGTCGAAGTAGATGTCGTCGGTGAAGTGGTGTTCGCCGACGAACAGCCCCTCGAAGCCGCTTTCCTCGGCAATTCGAGCCTGTTCGAGCAACTCCGCGAGACAGCCCTCGGGGTCGCGATTGCCCGGGTGTTGGGTCAGCCCCATCAGGCTAACGTCCACAGTCAGGCACCTCCGAAGATGGTTTCTGGGTTGTCACGGGCCATCCGCTCGATGTCGGCACGCGGGATGCCGGCGGATTCGAGGTCGGCGTGAAACGCCGCCAGCGCGTCCGGCGGCGACATCCGCCCCGGTTGGCCGTAATCCGTCGACAGCAAGTTGTGTTCTGGGCCGGTCGCCTCGATACCGGCGACGATTTTATCGAACATCGCGCCGTCGGCGAAGGCGTCGTGAGCCGCCTCGGGGGCATCTGGGAGGAACAACTCACGGACGGTCTCGTCGGTCACGATGGAGCAGCGTTCGAAGTATACCCCATCGCGGGCCAATCGGGCCTGCCGTTCGGGCGTGAGGCCGACGCCGTCACGGGCGGCGTGGAACTCCGGATGCGTGACGATGACCTCGCCGTCGACCTCCGTGACGGCGTCGACGACGGCCTCGACTTCCTCGACGCCGATGTGGCCGGTTCCGACAACCATCCCGTCGTTTATCGCCTCGGTAAGCACCGACCAGACGCCGTCTTTCAGTTCGTCGTTCCCGTTCAGCAGGTCGATGGTTTTCGGTTCGCCCTGTTCGAGCATGTTCCGTTTGGCGGTCATCGTCGGGAGTTCGACGCGACTGGCACCCATCTTCGCGGCGGCGACGACGGCGTCGATGTTGATGCCGCCGACCGAGCGGTTCAAAACGACCGTCGAAGCGAGTCGGATATCGGAGTCACAGGCCTGCTCGACGAGCGCCGCGGCCATCGTCGTCGGCGCGTGGTGGTTCTTGAGAACTAACCCACCTATGCCGGCGGCGGCGGCGCGTCGAGCGAGTTCCACGATGTCGTGCTTTCTGTCGGTTACGTCCGGTCCCGCGTGGACGTGTGTGTCCCACGCGCCGGCGACGGGATGCTGAGTGTCCATCTGTTGTCCTCGGGGTGTGTGTATTCTTGCCACGAGTATTAAGCCCTCTGGGACAGGTCAGTTCCGTTTCACGACGGGCACGCGGCGCTCAACTTATTTATGCACAGGACGCGACGGACCCGTATGAACCAACGTACGACCGTCCGCTGGGGGCGATATCCGTGAACATCGCGGTCATCGGCGCCGGCGCCCTCGGCTGTCTGTTCGGCGGCCGACTCACCGAGGCCGGCCACGACGTCCACCTCCTGCACTACCGGCAGTCGTACGTCGACCGGTTGAACGAAGAGGGCTTGACAATCGAGAGCGAGGACGGCGAGACGACCGACATCGCCGTCGAAGCGACGACCGACGCCAGCGAGGTCGGTCCCGTCGACTTCGCAATCGTCTTCGTCAAATCCCACCAGACCGAGGCGGCGCTGGCCGAACACGCCGCCTGTATCGGCCCCGAAACCGACCTGCTGTCGTTGCAGAACGGTCTCAGACACTACGACCGACTGCTCGACGTCGTCGGAGAAGACCGCGCCTTCGCGGGCGTGACGTATCAGGGCGCCGTCGCCGAGGAGCCGGGATACGTTCGCGTGACGTCGAGCGGCCCCTCGACGTTCGGCGGGACGAACGACGCGGGCGCACGACGAATCGAGTCCGCCCTCGAAGAGGCCGGCTTCCCCGTCGAAGTGGTCGAGGACCCGCGAGCGTACATCTGGGCCAAACAGCTGATGAGCCTCCCCATCAAGCCGCTGGCGGCGCTGACGCACCTCTCGAACGGCGAACTCGTCGCGACGCCGGAGACGCGAGGGTTGATGGAGCAAATCGTCGCCGAGGCCGAAACCGTCGCCGAAAGCCGCGGTATCGACATCCCGATGGACGACCCGATGGAAGAGGTCGTCACCACCTGCGAGGAGTCCCACTCCCACTACTCCAGTATGCTGCAGGACGTCCGGGCCGAGCGGAAGACCGAAATCGACGACGTAAACGGCGCTATCGTCGACATCGCCGACGAGGAGGGCATCGACGTGCCGGTGAACGAACTCGCGACGAACCTCGTTCGAGCCCTAGAGAAGAGTTACCTCGACTGAGACGGTTCAGTTCTCGCTTTCGTCGACGTAGTAGGAGGCGCGGCCGACGGCGACGGTGGTCCACTCGCCGGGGGCGCGCTCGGAATCGATGTCGACCTCGATGACGACGAGCGAGCGCCCGTGGCGGCGAACCTGGGCCTCCGCGCGCAGGTCTCCGGTCGCCGGACGAAGATACGAGAGGTTCATCTCCGTCGTGGCATAGAGCGCCGTCTCGGGGTCCTCGAGCACCGTCCGGAGCGCGGTGCCCGCGGCGTTGTCCAGCAGCGTCGCGAGGACGCCGCCGTGGAGCGTATCGCCGTTGGGGTTCGTGAGTTCCGCGCGGTGAGGGAGACCGAGTACGGCCCGACCCTCCGACTCGGACTCGATGAAGACGCCGAGCCACGACAGCAGCCCGGTCTCGGCGACGACGCGCTCGGAGGCCGTCTCGGGTGCGTTCGTCATGGCTTACTTCGGGTCCTCGGAGTGCGGTGGGACGCCCCGAACGGTCAGGATTTCGCCGTCGATGAAGGAGGCGGCGGGACTGGCGAGGAACTCGACGACGTCGGCGATTTCGGCCGTCGTCCCGGTCTTTCGGTCCACCTCCGAACGGTCGATGTCGGCGGGGTCGGTGTCACCGGCGGTGACCGCACCGGGCGTGGCGATAAAGCCCGGCGCGACGCAGTTGACGCGGACGCCCTCCGACGCCCACTCGCTCGCAAGCGATTTCGTGAGGTTGTTGACGCCGGCTTTCGCCGCGCCGTAGTGGGTTTCGTGGGGGGCGGCCTCCTGGCTCCGAAGGCTGGAGATGTTGACGACCGAGCCGCCGCCGTCTTGGAGCGCCTCGCGGGCGGCGTGGGTGCAGTTGAACACGCCGTGGAGGTTGATGTCGACGATGGTCTTCCAGCCGTTCTCGCTGAGGTCGTCGAAGTCGCATTTGAAGACGGCGCCGGCGTTGTTCACGAGCACATCGAGACCGCCGAACTCCTCGACGGTGGTCTCGACCATCGCCTCGACGGAATCGCGGTCACGAACGTCACACTCGATGGGGAGGACCCGTCCCGGCGTGTCGCCGTCGTTGATTTCCTCGGCGACGGGGTCGACGTTGTCCTGCTCGCGAGAACAGATAGTCGTATCGACGCCTTGGGCGGCGAAGCCCTCGGCGATTCGTCGGCCGATACCGCTTGACGCACCGGTGACGATGGCACTCGAACCATCGACGGTGAACTTGTTGTCGGACATGCTGAAGCGTGGATAGATTCGGTGTGTGCTTAACTGTAGGGGTCAGAACGCGACGTTCTCCTGACCCTTCAAATCGAGGAAGGACCGGACTTCGTCGGGGGAGGCGATTTCGCGGCCGGATACCTCCGTCGTCAAATCGACCATCTTCTCGACCTGCTGGACGTTGCTCTCGGCGAGTTCGCCCTTCCGGATGTAGAGGCTGTCTTCGAGGCCGACGCGGGCGTGTCCACCCATGCTGACCGCCGTGGTGCCGAGGGCCATCTGCATGCGGCCGGCGCCGATGACCGAAAACGAGAACTCGTCGCCGAACAGTTTCTCGGCGGTGTCGACCAGATGCAGCAGGTGGTCGTGGTCGGCACTGATGCCGCCGTGAATCCCCATCACGAACTGGATGTGGATGGGCGTCTCGAGGATGCCGCGGTCGACGAAGTGCTTGGCGTTGTAGAGATGTCCCACGTCGTAACACTCCAGTTCCGGCTTCGTGCCGTGAGATTCGAACATCGGCAGAATCGTTTCGAGGGACTCGAAGGAGTTCGGGAAGATGAGGTCCCGAGTTCCCTCCAGATACTCCGTCTCCCATTCGTATTTGAACTCCTCGAAGGCGTCGAGGATGGGGTAGAGCCCGAAGTTTATCGACCCCATGTTACAGGAGGCCATCTCGGGTTCCAGTTCGGGGACGACGGCGGTTCGCTCCTCGACGGTCATCGTCGGTGCGCCGCCGGTCGTCGGCTGAACGATGGCGTCACAGCGGTCCTTAACGCGCTCGGCCACCTCACGGAACAACTCGAGGTCCGAGGTCGGTTCGCCGGTCTCTGGGTCCCGGACGTGGAGGTGGAGGATGCTGGCGCCTGCCTCGGCGGCCCCCACCGCCTCCTCGACGATTTCGTCGGGCGTTATCGGCAGATGCGGCGACATGGTCGGCACGTGGATGGCACCCGTCACGGCACACGTCACTATCGCTTTGTCGAACGTCCTCATGAGATAGAGTGACACACAGGGCTGAATAAGCGTTCCGGTCGGGACGACTTCGCAGGGAGATGTGAACTGCCCACACATCTGTTCAGCATCGCTGAATGAATTCCGCTCACCCGCGCATTGCCGAATCGACGATTCGGCCGCATATCCATAACAATATTATGTTTGTTATTGCAGAGGCCATAACAAGCATAGTTTTGTTATTCGAAGGCCGGGTCGAGACCGGAACGGATGCCGACAGTACAGGCAAATATCACGTTAGCCGTTCAGCAGTGGTGAACTTTATTTCCCTCGGGGCGAAAGGGCCGAACATGGCAAACCACCGCACACGCGGAAACGAGGTCGGGTCGGTCCGGAAGACGCTTCGCATCCTCGAGTTGCTGAAGGACTTCGAGGGCGCCCGGGTGACACAGCTCGCAAACGAACTCGACTGGCCGAAAAGCACCGTCCACAGCCACCTCGAAACCCTCGAAAACGCCGGCTACATCGTCAAGGAAGACGAGACGTACCAACTCGGCTTCCGGTTTCTCGACCTCGGCGAGCACGTCAAGTACCGCAACGAGGTGTACGGAATGGTCGAACCCCGCATCGAGGCCCTTGCCAACAGCACCGGTGAGCGCGTTCAGTTCGTCATCAGTGAACACGGCGACTGCGTCTACGCCCGCATCGCCGAGGGCGAACACGCCGTCAGCACCGGTAGCAGGCTCGGACGCCGCCGGCACATGCTCCACGCCACGGCCGCCGGGAAGTCCATTCTGGCGTTCACCGACCGCGAGGAGGTCAAACGAATCATCGAGGAGAAGGGGCTCCCGGAACTGGCAGAGAACACCATTACCGACGAGGACGCCCTCTTCGAGGAGTTGGCGGAGGTCAGAGAGCGCGGCTACGCGTTCAACTATGAGGAACACATCGAGGGACTCCGCGCCGCGGCCGCTCCCGTACAGGAGCCCGATGGTAGCGTCGTCGGCGCGATAAGCGTCTCCGGGCCGGCCCACCGGATGCACGGCGAACAGTTCACCAAGGAGTTACCCGAGAACATCCTCGGCGTCTGCAACGAAATCGAACTCGACATCGTCTACCAGTAGCCGAACATCGGGGGCCAGCACCTCAGTCGGGTCCTCTCCTGCTGGGATTTGGTACCCAAACACTTACATTGGATTTCCGCCTACACTCTTCCGGTAGCAGACGCATGGAGCTAGAATTCTCTAACGCAACGAAGATGCTTCGTCAGGAGGTCCGGCGGTTCGTCGACGAGGAGTTTCGTCCAATCCTCAACGACCTGCCGGACGAAATCGAGCGATACCACGACCTCGACCCCGAGAACCCCGAACTCACGGACAACGTTCGGCCCCACCCCATCAAGATTCCCGAGGATGACCGACAGCGCCTTCGAGAGAAGGCCAAGGAGGCCGGCTTCTGGGCGATGGGTGTACCCGAGGAGTACGGCGGCGGCGGCCTCAATCTCGTCGAGCGGTGTGTCGTCCTCGAAGAGCTGTCGAAACACCGGATGGGGCTGTATCAGGCCGGTCTCGGCGTCATCGAACTCGGACCGGGACTGACCGTCGGCGAACCGTCCGCGTACCTCGAAAACGCGGACGAGTACCAAATCGAGGAGTTCTTCCAGCCGTGTATCGACGGCGAGAAACAGAGTTGTTTCGGCCTCACCGAACCGGCCGCCGGCTCTGACCCCCGGGGGATGGAGACGCGCGCCGAAAAGGACGGCGGCGAGTGGGTCATCAACGGCACGAAACACTACATCTCGTGGGCGGGAGACTCCGATTTCATCATCCTCTTTGCCCGCACCGAGCCGAAAGACGACGACATCAACGACCACGGTATCACGTCGTTCCTCGTCCCCTCCGACAGCGACGGCGTCTCGATGCGGTCGATGCCGGTCATCCGACCGGAGTACCCCTTCGAGGTGCGACTCAACGACGTGCGCGTGCCCGACGAGAACGTCCTCGGTGAGGTCGGCGGCGGCCTCGGCATCGCAAAGCAGTGTCTCGGCGAATCGCGCGTGCTGTACGCCGCGAACTCGCTTGGCCCCATCGACCAGTCCATCCGGATGGGTATCGAGTGGGCCAACGACCGCGTCGTCGGCGAGGAGAAACTCGCAGACAAGCAGGCCATCCAGTGGAAAATCGCGAAATCCGCAGTCGATTACCAAGCCGCGAAGTACTCCGTGTACCACGCCGCCCAGCGCTTCGACGACGGCGAGGATATCCGGCATGCGGCCTCCATCACGAAGTACCAGACGACGGAGACGCTGTGGACGGTGCTGGACCGGATGGTCCAGATTCACGGCGGCGCCGGCGTCGACGGCGACCTCCCGCTGGAACGGTGGCTCCGGGAGTCCCGGGTGCGCCGCATCGGTGAAGGCCCCTCCGAGGTCCAACTGAAGACCATCGCCCGGAACCTGCTGAAAGGATACGAAGACCCCGACCCGCTCCCGCTGAACTGACCGACCTTGTTTTAGGCCGCTTTCTCGCCGCCCTTGACGCCGAAGAACGCCGCGATACCTGCCAACAGCGTCACGAAACCGAGCGTCGCCAGCGGGACGCCGTACCCGCCCGTCGCGTCGATGACCACGCCGACGATGGGCGGTGAGACGACCGCCCCAATCATGATGGCTGCGACGCCGATGGCCGTTCCCGTTCCGGCTTCGTCGCCGTCCATGACCTCACTCGCCATCGTGAGATACACGCCGTTGTACCCCAGCGAGACGGCGCCGACACAGAGCAACACGACGAGCGCCACGGAAAACTCCGTCTCCGGCGAGAGAACCAACAGCGGGAGATAAAACACGAACCCGACGATGCCGATACCGGCGAGGACGAGGTGTTTGCTCCCCGCGAAATAGGAGTCCGTCAGGAATCCGAAGCCGATTCGCGACCCCATCCCCATCAGTTGCATCCCCGTGTACACCAGTCCCGCGATAGCCGGCGCGAAAAGCAGGCTCTCGGTGAGGTACAACACGATGTAGGCCATCAGCGTGAACTGCGTGGCACCGAACAGCACGCCACTGATCAAAAACGGGAAGACGTCCCGGGTCGCCGCGAGGCGGAGTATTCGTCGATGCTGGTCGAGGACGCGCGTCGCCGAGGGGACGCGTCTCCCGGACGGTTCCGTCTTCGGCGAGTAGAGATAGATGGTTCCGAGCATCAGTATCGTCGTCGCCGCGACGACCCGGACGGCGGTTCGCCACCCGAACACCGACGCGATGGCGGGCAGGAACGCCGCACCCGCGGCGCCACCGAGCATCACGCCGGTCTGTTTGATGCTGATGCCGATGGTGCGCTGGTCGGCCGGGAACCAATCGAAGATACCCTTGTTGGTCCCCGAGGGAACGGTTCCGTACCCCAATCCGACGACGTAGGCACCCGTCGCGACCGTCCAGAACGTCGGGAGGACGCTCAAAAGGAACGAAATCGAGCCGATGAGCGCAAGCCCAACGCCGAGAGCGAACCGCTCGCCCGCGTAGTCGGTAACGATGCCGCCGGTGGTGACCGACGAGAAGTAACCGGCGTACAGCAGCGTCACGAGGAGGCCGATTTCGGTCGTCGAGACGCCGAAGTCGCCCTTGACGAACGGCGTGAGGACGGTGAGCGTGAGGAAGGTGAGGCTGCCGACGACTTGGATGGCGAACATGATCCACAGCGTCTGCCAGCGGGGTTTCATCGAGTACTGAGAGAAGGCGAGCGTGAGGGCAAATACATTCCCCTTCGCATGAGGAGTGCTAACGAAGAATTATATGGCCGTACGGCAATTATCGAACGATGGCAGACAGAGTACTCATCGACCGAGACGACAGCATCGCGACCGTGACCGTCAACCGGCCGGAGAAGCGCAACGCGATGGATATTCCGACCCGGAAAGCACTGTACGAGGCCTTCGAGGAAGTCGGCGAGGACGACGAGGTGCGCGCAATCGTGCTTCGGGGCGCCGGCGACGGCTCGTTCATCGCCGGCGGCGACATCGACTCCTTCGCCGAGTTCGACCACATGGACGGCATGGAGTACGCCGAGAAGTACGCCCAGGGCCTGTACAACTACGTTGCGGACCTCCACAAACCGACCGTCGCGGCGGTCGATGGCTACGCCCTCGGCGGCGGCACCGAAATCGCGCTGGCCTGCGACATCCGACTGGCGACCGAGGACGCGAAGTTCGGCCTCCCGGAGGTCGGCATCGGCGTCATCCCCGCCGGCGGCGGCACCCAGCGACTCGTCCAGGTCGTCGGAGCGGGCATCGCCAGCGAACTCATCCTCACCGGCCGCGTCATCGACGCCGCGGAAGCGAAGGAAATCGGCCTCGCGAACCACGTCTACACCGACGAGGAGTTCGACGACGAGGTTCGTTCGATGGCAGAGGACCTCGCCTCGAAGGCGCCGGTCGCCCAGCGCCTCGCCAAGGAGTCCATCCGACGCAGCCTCGACATCGACGCGGGTCTGGAGTACGAGCGACTCGCCGGTGCGTTCCTGTTCGGCACCGACGACCAGAAAGAGGGAGCGAACGCCTTCCTCGAAGACAGAGAACCGGAGTACAAAAACCGATAAGCCGCGTTACTCGCCGATACTGAGACAGACGTTCTTCGTCGTGGTGAACTGGTCGAGGGCCTCCAGCCCCTTTTCGCGGCCGAAGCCGCTGTCGCGGTGGCCACCAAAGGGCGTCTCGACGCCGCCGGCGAACCACTCGTTGACGTACACCTGCCCGGCGACGACATCACGTGCGAAGCGGTGGGCGCGTTCGAGGTCGTTCGTGAAGATGCCCGCCGACAGCCCGTAGTCGCTGTCGTTGGCGATTTCGAGTGCTTCTTCCTCCGTGCTAAAGGGAATCACCGCAAGCACCGGCCCGAAAACCTCCTCGCGAGCGATGCGGAGATCGTTGGTCGCGTCGTCGAAAATCGTCGGGCCGACGAAGTAGCCGGTCGATTCCTCGGCGTCGTCGGGCACGCCGTCGACGACCGGCTCTCCCAACTCCTGTTTGCCGACTTCGACGTACTCTCGGACCTTCTCGTACTGTGCTTCGGAGACCAACGCGCCCACGTCGGGGTCCTCCAGTCCGGGGCCCATCGTCAGGTTCTCGACAGCCTCGACGAGTCGGTCGAGGAACTCCTCGTGGATGTCCTCGTGGACGAGCAAGCGGTCGCCGGCCGAACACACCTGTCCCGCGTTCCGAGTGAAAATCGAAATCAGCGTCCCCTCGATGGCTTCTTCGAGGTCGGCGTCGGGGAAGACGACGTTGGGGTTCTTCCCGCCGGCCTCGATGTGGACGTGTTTCAGTTGGCGCGCGGCGGTCGCGGCGACCTCCTTGCCGGTCGGAACCGACCCGGTGAAGGCGATGGCGTTGACTCCGGCGTGGGTCGTCAGTGCGGCGCCGGCGTCGGCGCCGTAGCCGGGAACGACGTTGATGGTACCGTCGGGGACGCCCGCCTCGTCGAGCAGTTTCCCGAGTTCGACGGAGGTCAGCGGCGTCTGTTCGGCGGATTTCACCACGACCGCGTTGCCGGCGGCCAACGACGGCGCGACGCTCCGGGCGAACAGCGACACCGGGAAGTTCCACGGGACGATGTGGCCGGTGACGCCGAGCGGTTCGCGGATGGTGAAGTCGACGTACTCCCGGCCGAGCGGAATCGTCTCGCCCTGAATCTTGTCGGTCGCGCCGGCGTAGTACTCGAAGTAGCGTGCGCCGACCTCGATTTCGGTGCGTGCCTGCGAGATGGGTTTGCCGTTCTCCCGCGTCAGCAACTCCGCGAGGGAATCCTTGTTCTCCCGAATCAACTCGGCCGCCCGATTGAGGACGCGCCCGCGCTCCGGCGGCGACATTCCGAGCCACTCGGTCGTCGACGCCTCGGCGGCGGCGACAGCGCGGTCGATGTCGTCTGCTCCGCCGGCGGCGACTTCGGCGAAGGCCGCCTCGGTCGCGGAGTCGATTATCGGTATCGTCTCGCCGGATGCGGCCGGGGCGGACTCGCCGTCGATGAACAACTCGAACTGCTGGACGGTGCTCGTGCTATGACCAGTCATATGCTACCGGTCGCCCGGCAGGAGAATCAACCTTTCGCACCGTCAGAGATACCGGCCGCCCGCGACTTCGATGACCTTCCCGGAATCGTAGGAGTTCGAGACGAGGAACCGAATCGCGTCGGCGACCTCCGAGGGGTCGGCAATGCGGTTCTGGGGGAACAGGTCGGCGGCCTCCTCGCGGCGCTGTTTCGAAAGCAGGGGTGTGTCAGTCACCGACGGCGCCACCGCGTTCGTCAGGATGCCGTCTTCGGTGTAGGCCTTCGCCAGCGAGCGTGTGAAGCCGGCCACGGCGGCCTTCGTCGCGCCGTAGACGGGGTCGGATGGACTGCCGTGGAGGCCGGCCGTCGAGGCGACGTTGACGATGCGGCCGTAGCCGCGGTCGGCCATCCCCTCGACGACCTCTTGGGCGCAGTACATGACGCCGTTGACGTTCACCCTGACCATCCGTTCGATGCTCTCGGCGCTGCGGGATTCGAACCCCGACTCCGGCGGGGCGGCCGCATTGTTGACGAGGGTATCGACGCCCCCGAACGCCGAGCGCGCTTCCTCGAAGAGGTCGGCGACCGATTCGCGGTCGCTCACGTCGGCCTGGACCGCGATTGCCTCGCTACCTGCGTCGACGGCTGCCTTGACGGCTGCCTCGGCACCGGCCCCGTCGCTGAAATAGTGGACGACCACGTCGTGGTCCTCGGCGAGTTCTTCGACAGTTGCACGTCCAATACCGCCGCTCCCACCGGTGACGACTGCTGTGTCAGCCATACACACAGATACACGGACGGCTACAATAAGTCACCGGTCGCTAGGGAGGTAGCTTCAAAAAACGGGTCGCTACGCGTCGAACAGTCCGGAACTCAGCCTTCGAACTCGTCGAGGGTCGTCAGGCTCTCGTCCCACATGTCGTTGTCCTTGTAGTACTGTTCGGCGCCGGGGTGGACGGGGACGCCGTCCGGCTGGAGCCACTCCGTCGCGAAGTCGGGACCGTGTCGCGAGAGAACCGCGCTGGCGTCGCGGACGGGTTGGACGTTCTCCATGAGGACCTTCGTGTACTCGTAGACGAGGTCATCGGAAATCTCTGCGGGGATGGCCGTCGTGTACCCCAGCGGCAGGGCCGTGTAGGGGTCGTGGGAAATCTCCTGGTTCCACGTGTCGCCCGGAACGTCGGCGACGGAGACGGGGACGTCAGCACTGGACGCCTCGTCGGCGGAGATGCCCCATTCGAGGACGTCGACGTCGACCTGTGCGTCGAGTTGCTGAATCCAGCCGATGAGGGTCTCCTGATTCGCGGTGTAACACGTACACACGTCGATGCGACCGTCGTTCATCGCGTCGGCCTGGTCGCCGAGTCCCATCGTACTCACGTCGAAGTACTCCTGGGAGTCCTCGACGCCGAGGATGCTCAGACCGTCGTTGGCCGCGTCCCATGCACTGGTCCCACGCGGGCCGAAGGAGATGCTCGTCCCCTCCGGGAGGTTCTCGACACGAGTGACGCCTTCGAGGTCGGAGGCCTCCTGGCGCTTGACGAGGAAAATGTCCAGCGTCATGTAGGAGAACGTCTGACAGATGGTCTTGTCGATCGGCGGGTCGGCGTAGGGGCCGGCGTCGCGGTTGGCACGCCACAGCAGGTTGTGCGTCGACTGGGCGATGTCGATTTGGTCCTGGTCGATGAGTCGGTTGTTGGCCGTGGTGCCGCCCGTCGTCTGGGCGCTCATCTCGATGCGGTCGGAGTTCTCGTTCATCACCGAGGAGAACGCGACGCCGGAGGCGTGGGTCGCCGTCTCCTCGCCGCTGGTACCGATGGTCCACGACACCGTATCGCTGCCGCCACCGTTGCCGTCTCCGTTGCCATCGCCGTTTCCGTTGCCGTTCCCGTTTCCGTTACCGTTTCCGCCGCCGTTGCCCGAACAGCCGGCGAGGCCGAGCATCCCCGCGGTTGCTCCGGCACCAACTGTTTTAATGACTGACCGCCGATCGAACTTGTTGCTATCTACCATGCTCATCGATACATAGAGACAGTATTATATAAAGACTGGGGTACCCCGGCGAGTTGTGCGGCGTTTTTTACAGCGTCGAGTCGAGCGCGCCCCCATCGATGGGGATGGCCGCCCCTGTGAGGTAACTGGCGTATTCCGAGGAGAGGAACGCGACCACGTCGCCGAGTTCTCGCGCCTCGCCCATCCGGTCGAGCGGCACGTCAGAGAGGTCGACGCCGGCCTCTCCGGCGTCGTGGCGCCGTGGGGTGTAGTACAGCCCCGGGAGAACGGTGTTCACTCGGACCTCGGGGGCCAGTTCCTCCGACAGGACCTTCGCGAGTCCCTGAACGCACATCCGGACCGAACTCGACAGGACGTTCGCCCCCGAGGCCTCCTTCGTGACCATCGAGGTGATGTTGACGATGGTGCCCTCGGCTTCGATGAGGTGCGGCATCGCCTCTCGAACCGCCCGGACGACGCTCATCACGAGCATGTCGTAGGCGTAGTACCAGTCGTCGTCCTCGGTTTCGGCGAAGGCGTACCGGGTCGGCCCGCCGGCGCTGGTGACGAGATGGTCGAGGCGGCCGAACTCCTCGACGGTGGTCTCGACCAGCCGAGCGATGTCGTCGCCGTCGGTCATATCGCCCGCACAGCCGACGACCCGTCCCGTCGCAGTCTCTCGCAGTTCCTCGACGGCCGACTGGAGTCGCTCCTCGTCGCGGCCGTTGATTACCACGTCGACGCCCGACTCCGCAAGGGAGGCCGCCGACGCCTTCCCGAGGCCGCTGCTCGATGCGATGACTAACGCTGCATTCCCGTCTAGGTCCAATTGCATACAGCCCTTCTACCCGAGGTGTCGGCATAAATCTTCGTGGCACGGTACCACGGAACGACACACGACGGGGCTCACCTTCTGAGCCAGCGCATCCGAAGCGCAAATTACCGCATCCGGACGTAAGACCGAAAAAATCGCCCGACTGCGGGCTTTGTGTTCTATCTCTGATATTTCCCGACAAATATATCACCCGTTCCAGTTACTCATTAACACACGCCATGGAAACTTCCCGACCAGCCTGGCTGAACAGAGAGGAACCGTTGCTGACAGGCAAGTACATATTTCTTGTTCTCCTCGGGATAGCCGGAGTCGTCTATCACCTGTGGTTCGCCCGGACCTACGGCATCGAGATGCAGTTGCATCTGGTGGTCCACCTCGGATTCATGATGGTCGCCATCACTGCGATATCGTTCGACCCACAGGTGGCTCGTGAAGACGGCTGGCTGAAAGTACTCGACAACTATCTCGTCTTGCCGGCCGAACTCGTCGGCTCCGCCGGAATCGCCATCTATCTGTGGATGAACTACGAACGGCTGGCGGTGTTCTCTATCGGAGTGTACTCCGATATGGACTTCTATCTCGGCATCCTGCTTTTGGCCCTCATCATCGACCAATCCCGCCGTGCGTTCGGGAACATCCTCCCCGCAGTCGGCATCGTCGGTATCATCTATGCGCTCACGGGACCGTACTTCCCGTCGATTCTCCGCCACGGCGGCATCGACTTCCGTCGGCTCGTCACCTCACAGACCGTCGAGTTCGCGGGGGTCTACGACACGCTCGTACAGGTCGCCGCAACGTATATCGTGATTTTCATCGTTTTCGCAGCGTTCCTCGAAGCCTACGGCGCGATGGACTACTTCGTCAGAATCGGAGCGAAGGTCGGGAGTTACGTCAAATCCGGCATCACCCAGACCGCGGTCGTCACGAGCGTCGCCATGGGGTCGGTCAACGGGAGTGCGGCCGCAAACGCCGCAACGACGGGCGCCTTTACGATTCCGCTGATGAAAAATCAGGGCATCAGCAAGGAGACGTCCGCGGCCATCGAGAGCGTCGCCTCCAGCGGCGGACAGATTATGCCGCCCATCATGGGCGCAGCGGCGTTCGTCATGGCGGAAATTACGGGGACGAGTTATCTGCACATCATCACCATCGGCCTGTTGCCAGCGCTTCTGTTCTACGGCACCATCGCCGTCGCGGTTCACATGATTACGCTGAAGGAAGGCGCCGGCCTGACCAACCTCGAAGACATCGAGGGCGGTGAGGAAAGTGAGATCGAAGACAAAGAGAAGACGATAGACGATATCTCGATGGGGACGGCGAGTGCGCCAAGCGACGTATCGGTCCTGGCGGAGGCGAGTCAGACGTCGTTCCTCGCCTCGGTTCTCAAGGGGATGTACCTCTGGATACCGGTTACCATCCTCGTGTACACACTGGTCATCCTCCAGTACGACCCGGTGTACGCCGGATTCTTCTCGACGCTTTCGATTTTCCCCGTCGCGTTGGCACAGGGGCTGTACTTCAACGACGACAAGAAGGCCGCCGTCAGGAACTTCGTCGAGAACACCATCGAGGGCTGTCGGCTCGGCATCAGCAACGCGGCGCCGATTACGATGGCCGTCGCGGTCATCGCCATCTTCGTCGGCGTGTTGAACATCACGGGGTTCACCCAGACGCTCGCCCAGAGCCTGATTTCGCTGTCGGGCGGCGAGTTGGCCCTGCTGTTGTTCTTCGCGATGTTCGCGGCCATCCTCTTCGGTCTCGGGATGCCGACCGTCGCGGCGTACATCGTCGCCGTATTGCTCATCGCACCCGCCTTGGTGAACCTCGGCATCCGCCTGGAGACGGCGCACTTCTTCGTGTTCTACTTCGCCATCCTCTCGGCGATTACGCCGCCGGTCGCCATCGCGTGTATCATCACCGCCGAAATATCGGGGGGGAACTTCTGGCGCGTCGCCGGGAAGTCGCTCATTCTCGGGATGCCGCTGTTCTTGCTCCCGTACGTGTTCGTCACCAACGACGCCATCATGTACTGGACGTTCCCCGAGACGGCCGTGCTGTTCCCGGTGCTGTTCCTCGGGATGGTGTGTCTGTCCATCGCGAGCATCAACTACCTGAACGGCGACCTCAGTTGGCCGTTCAGAATCGGCATCGGATTGGTCGGCGCCGGTATCCTGTTCGCGCCGTTGTTGCCGGTCGCCGACCAACTCGTCCGCGCTGTGCTCATCGTCGTCGCCGTCGGGCTGTTCTTCCAGCGCGGTACCTTCGACGGCATCAGGCAGTACGTCGCGAAAGTGCTGCAGTAGCTCGACAGTTCGGTTCTCCGTTTTCAAGCCGTTCCGAGAACAGTCGTCAGTCGCGCGTTACTTCGGGCCGTTAATCGTCGTGACCGGGCAGTCGGCTTCGAGGATGACGTCTTGGACGACGCTGCCGAAGACGGCTTTCCCGACCGGACTGCGCCGGCGGCCGCCGAGAACGATTTGGTCCGCATCCAGCTCCCGGGTCATCCGGATGAGTTCCTCGGCAGGGTCGCCGCTGCGCTGTTTGGCTTCGGCGGCGATGCCCTCCGATTCGAAAAACGAGAGCGCACTCGACGCGCTTTCGGGCATGTCGGCGTACTCCTCGATGTTGATTTTCCCGCCCTCGTCGCTCTGAATCTCCTTTGCGACGTTGACGACGACCACTTCGATTTCCTCGCTCGCACAGGGGTAGTTCGCGACGGCCTCCGCTTGTGCCATCACGCGCTCTTCGTGACCGTCAGTCGCCAGTATCACTGTGAACATACTTCAACGGAGTGAGGCCAGCGATATAAAAGTATACCCGCAGTCAGCGTTCGGGAATCGCCTTCGTCACCGACTCGGTGTCGCCGAAACTCGGGTGGAACAGCGAGTGTCGTCCCGCGCCGCCGGTGACCGTCACGAGGACGTTTTCGGGTTTGGCCGCGAGGCCGACCTCCTGGTACTCCCGGAGCCCTTGGGCGTGGGTCGGCCAGCCGCCGCCGGCCTCGTCGAACATCCCCTGGTCGCGGAGTTCCGACATCGGAATCCGTGCGTGGTCGTAGATGAACCGCTTGACGTCGTCTTTCGACCAGCCGTCGCGAGCGATGGTCGCCGCATGCTCCGGCGACAACACGAGGTGGGGTTCGCCTCGTTCGTTGAGATACGCGAGGTTCGTTCCGACCGTCGCCATCGTGTGGGCTGCCGTCGTGAGGACGCCCGCGGCGCTGTCGGCGACGTGGTCATTGATGTTGTGCGGTGACTCCGAGGCGACGACGGTGACGGTGCTGTCGTCGGCTTCGAAGCCGCGGTCGACGTGCAGCGGGTCCCACGGACTCTCGGCTTCGTTCTCGGCGACACACAGGCCGAACTTGTGCGGCCCGCCGTGAGTCGCCTTGTCACCCTGTCCGGGGACGGCGCCGCCGATGTTCATGTAGACGAACGTGAGCGCCCGCCCGATGGTCGCGTTGGGTTTCGACCCCTGGCCGTAGGCGTTGGCGCCGCCGTTGATGTCGAGTTCCTCGACTATCGGCCCGTTGACGATGACGGCGGGCCAACAGGGATGGGTGGTCGCCAAAGCGCCGTAGAGGTTGAATTCGGGGTCCAGCGTCGCCTCCAGCGCCGCCAATACGACCGGAAAATACGACGCCTCACAGCCCGCCATCACCGCGTTGGCGGCCGCTTTCTGTACCGAAACGCTCCGATAGGCAGGGGGTATCTCGCCGACCGTCTCCGAGGGGTCGCGGTCGACCACCTCGAGGAAGTCCTCGACTCGTTCGCGAGTGGGTTGGACGATAGGCAGGCCGTCAGGTGATTCTATTTCGGACATTCAGGCCAGTTCGCTCGATGCTGCATCGGTGTATTTGCCCTTGTACAGTTCCTGGAGCGTCCCGGCGTCGTTGGTCAGCGCCTCGGTGACCGCCGTGAGAACGTCGTCAGTGACGCGCTCGCTTGCGACCGCCTCCGGGGAGAGGTCCGCGATTGGGTGGTCGATTTCGACGATTGGCAGGCCGGGAACGCCCTGGTTTTCGGCTTCGTACTGACACAGCGTCGTGAACTCCTCGGTGCAGAACACGACGGTCGGGACCCCGGCCTCCTCGAGTTGGAAGGCGTCGTGCATCGTCCACGACGAACAGGAACCGCAGTCGCCGTAGGCGATGAGGACCGCGTCGTATTCGCGAAGTTGCTCGTAGACGGCCTCGTCGGCCGCGCTCGTCGCCACGTCCTTGTAGACGACTTCGGACACCTCGGCAGCGTGGTCGGCTTCGAGTCGCTCGCCGACCTTCCGCAGGAAGTGGTCGGCGTTCTTCTTGGTGTTCGAGAACAGCCCGATTCGGGCGTCGCCGACGGTCGACAGTCGGTCGGCCAGTACGGTGCCTTTCGCCTCGACTTCGTCGGCGAAGGGGTTGAGAATCTCTTCGTCTTGGTCTGTCATCCGTTACCTATCTCCATTCACGGGCAATAAAATTTACCTAGCACGGGGGGCGAGGGCTATCGAATCCGTTGAATCCGACGCGTTACGGCCCGACTGTCGCCGAACGACGACAGGAAAAGCGAGTGCCGCCCCGCCCCGCCGGCGACGAAGACGACGGGGTCGGCCGGCGAGCGACAGATGGGGACGCCGGCGTCGTCGGGGAGGTCCGACGCCGGGACGTGGCTCGGGCGGCTTCCGTCGCGGGTGTCGTACATTCCCTGGTCGCGGAGTTCCTCGTGTGAAACCCGCGCGTGGTCGTAGACGAACCGCTTGACGTCGTCCTTGGAGTAGCCGTCACGAGCGATGGTCGCCGCGTGCTCCGGCGACAGCGCGAGACACGGTTCGGCCCGTTCGGAGAGATACGTCGTGTTCGCCCCGAGAACCGACATGGTGTCGGCGGCCGTCGTGAGGACGCCCGCGGCGCTGTCGGCGACGTGGTCGTTGACGTTGTGCGGCGCTTCGGTCGTCAACACCGTGACGGTGCTGTCGTCTTCGTCGAAGCCGCGCTCGACGTGGAGCGGTTCCCACGGACTCTCGGCTTCGTTCTCGGCGACACACAGTCCGAACTTGTGCGGCCCGCCGTGGGTCGCCTTGTCGGTCGGCCCCGGCGTCGCACCGGCGACGTTCATGTACACGAAGGTGAGCGCCCGCCCGATGGTCGCGTTGGGCTTCGACCCCTGACCGAAGGCGTTGGCACCGCCGTTAATGTCGAGGTCGTCGACTATCGGCCCGTTGACGACCACCATCGGCCAGTGTGGCTCCGTCGTCGCGAGCGTCCCGTAGAGGTTGAACTCGGGTTCCAGCGTCGCGTTGAGTGCCGCAAGCACGACCGGAAAATACGACGCCTCACAGCCGGCCATCACCGCATTCGCCGCGAGTGTCTCCATCGTCGCCGACCGCTCGCTCAACGGGAAGGGGCCGAGACTGTCCTCGCCGGCGACATCGGCGGCCTCGAGGAACCGGTCGACTCGCTCCCGCGTGGGATCGACGACCGGCAGTCCGTCCGGAGACGAAACGGTAGCCATACACACACCGTACACCCGACGGCCCATACCTGTTCCGCCGACCCCTCGGCGAGCGAAGCCACGGCAAAAGCTTAATAGATTCACTGCCCCCTTCGAACGTATGAGCGACCAGTTACTGGACGGCATCGACGTAGTCGACCTCGGGCAGATATACAACGGCCCCTACTGCTCTCTGCTGCTCTCCTATATGGGTGCGGACGTCACGAAAATCGAACCGCCACACGGCGAACCGCTTCGGGCCCGCGTCGACGACGGCGAGGCCCCGGAGTTCGTGATGCTCAACTCCAACAAGGAGGGCATGACACTCAACCTCAAAACCGAGGAGGGAAAGGAAATCTTCGAGGAACTCATCGAGGACGCCGACATCCTCGTCGAGAACTTCTCGGTCGGAGCGATGGAGCGCCTCGGCCTCGGCTACGAGGAACTCTCAGAGATAAACCCGGAACTCATCTACGCCCACAGCAGCGGCTTCGGCGAGGAGGGCCCCTACAACGAGTACCCCGCGATGGACCTCACGATTCAGGCCATCAGCGGCGTGATGGACGTGACGGGCTTTCCGGACGGACCGCCGACGAAAGCCGGCATCGCCGTCGGCGACTTCATGGGTGGCATCCACCTGCTCGCTGGCATCCTCGGTGCCCTGTACGAACGGGAGTTGACCGGCGAGGGCCAGTTCGTCGAGGTGAGCATGCACGATTCGGTGTTCCCGACGCTGATGTCGCCGATGGCGGCGCACTTCAACGATGACGACGTGCCACCCCGGACCGGCAACCGACACAGCGGCCTCGCACAGAGTCCCTACAACGTCTACGAGACATCCGACGGCTACATCGCCATCTTCGGCGTCACCGACCAGCACTGGCACTCGCTTTTGGAGGTCATCGGCCGGGAGGATTTGAAGGGCGACCCCCGATTCGAGAGCAACGTCAAACGGTCGAACCACCTCGACGAGGTCGACGAACTGGTCGAGGAGTGGACCATCGAGCGCGAGCGCGACGACATCGAGGAAATCCTGCTCGATGCGGGCGTCCCCTGTGGCCCGGTCAAGGAACTCGACGAGGTCGCCGACGACCCCCACCTCAAGGAGCGCGAGATGATAAACGAAATCGAACACCCCGACTACGGCGAGATATCGGTCCCCGGCATCCCGATTCGGTTCTCAGGGTCGGAACTGCCCGACATCGAACCGTCGCCGACGAAGGGGCGAGACACCCGGAAGGTGATGTGTGAACGCCTCGGCTACTCCGAGGCGGAGTACGAGGAACTGAAAGAGAAGGGCGTCTTCTAAAACTCGTGGTCGTCGCCCTGGAGGTCGGCAACCGTCGCGCCATGTTCGATTTTCCGCTCGACGAGTAACTCCTCCCGGAGCGTCGCCTCGGCCGTCTCGGCGACTTCGGCGGCTTTCTCGGCGGGCACGACGACGACGCCCGTCGCGTCGGCAACGATGAGGTCGTCGGGGTTCACCGTCACGCCGTCGATGTCGAGCGGTTCGCCGACTTCTTCGACGGCGAGGCGGCGCTGGCCGGATTTCGGCGTCGCCTGACGGGCGAACACCGGGAACGACCCCTCCCGAATCTCGGGGATGTCGCGGTGGCCACCGTCGATTACCATGCCGGCGACGCCGGCGTTGTCGGCCAGTCGCGAGGCGTTGCCACCCCAACAGGAGATGTCGGGACCGACGCCGTCGATGACGAGCACGCGGTCCTCGCGGAGTTCGTTCAACATCGCGTAGGGAAAGTTCGTCCGCTCGCCGGGGTCGTCGACCAACTCGAAGCGCATCGTGTGGGCGCGGCCGACCGTCGTCTGGTCGGGTGCCGCCGGCGGCAGGCCGGTGATGACGCCGTCGATGTCGTGTTTGTCCAAAGCGTCGGAGACGATGCTGGTGTCGAACATGCTGTACACGTCCGTGATACTCGATGCCATGTACTCGTCTGCTGCGTGCGGCGGCTTATAGGTATCCCTCGTCGCTTGGCCGTCTTGGCCGGCGACGGGACGGTGAAAACACCTATCATCGCTCGACCGGAACGGACGGTATGGTAGCACAACCCACAGAGTACGACCAGTTCATCGACGGCGAGTACACGCCTTCCGAGAGCGACGAGCGCATCGAGGTGTCGTTTCCCTACGACGGGTCGGTGTGGGCGACGGTTCCGGACGGCACCGAAGCCGACGTCGAGCGGGCGGTTGACTCGGCACGGTCGGCCTTCGAATCCGACGAGTGGCGCGGGTTGTTGCCGAGCGAGCGGGCGTCGATACTCCACGACATCGCCGACACAATCGACGACCACGCCGAGGAACTCGCGGAACTGGAGACCCGACAGAACGGTAAACTGATTCGGGAGATGAGTTCCCAGATGGGCGGCCTCGGCGAGTGGTTCCGCTACTACGCCAGCCAGTGTCGGACCCACGAGGGCCGGACGATTCCCGTCGAGAGCAAAGGCGGGGAGATGTTCACCTACGTCCGCGAGGAGCCACGCGGCGTCGTCGGCGCGATAACGCCGTGGAACTCCCCGCTGCTGTTGACCGTGTTCAAACTCGCGCCGGCGCTCGCGGCTGGCTGTACCTTCGTCCACAAGCCGAGTTCCTACACGCCGGTGAGCGCCCTGCGGTTCGCGGAGTTGCTCCACGAGGAGGCCGGCCTGCCGGCGGGCGTCTACAACGTCGTCACCGGCGGTGGGTCGACGGCCGGCGAGGCGCTCATCACCCACGACGACGTGGACAAACTCGCCTTCACCGGTTCGACCGGCGTCGGCCGACACATCGGGAAAGCCGCCGGCGAGGCGCTGATTCCCGCCTCCCTGGAGTTGGGCGGGAAGAGCCCCAACGTCGTCTTCCCGAGTGCTGACCTCGACAACGCCATCAACGGCGTCATCAAGGGCATCTTCGCGGCGACGGGCCAGACCTGCCTCGCCGGCTCGCGCGTGTTCGTCCACGAGAACGTTCACGACGAGTTCGTCGACCGCTTTACGAGTCGGGCCGAGGACATCGAGTTGGGCGACCCGCTGGACCCCGACACCGAGATGGGGCCGGTCGCCTTCCGCGACCAGTGGGAGACCGACGTGTCCTACATCGAGACCGGCGTCGAGGAGGGGGCGACGCTGGCCTTCGGTGGCGAGCAACCCGAGGACCTACCGGGAGAGTGCTTCCTCCAGCCGACGATTCTGACCGATGTGGACAACGACATGATCGTCGCTCGCGAGGAGATTTTCGGCCCCGTCGCCAGCGTCATCACCTTCTCCGAGGAGGAAGAGGTCATCGAACTCGCCAACGACACCGACTTCGGGCTTGCGGCGGGCGTCTGGACCGAGGACATGCGGCAGGCGCGTCGGTTCGCCAACCGAGTCGAGGCTGGCACCGTCTGGATAAACGAGTACCGGACGCTGTCGTACAACGCGCCCTTCGGCGGTTACAAGGACAGCGGCCTCGGCCGGGAGAACGGCAAAGAGGGCATCGACGAGTACCGCCGGACGAAGACCGTCTGGGTCGACGAATCCGGCTCCGTCGACGACCCCTTCAAACTCGGCTAACCGACCGAAACGATAACGGAGACACGTCACTTCGGGGGTGGTATGGTAGAATCCGGCCCGGAAGCCACCGGCAGTAGCTACGTCCTCGACGCCGTTTCGGCGGAGGGCGTCGATTCGGTGTTCGGCATCATCGGCGAGGGTAACGCCCACCTCATCGACAGCCTCAACGAGAGCGACCTCACGTTCAAGCAGGCCCGCCACGAGCAGGCCGCCGTCTCGATGGCCGACGGTCACGCCCGAACCCGCCACGGCGTCGCGGTGTGTACGCTCACTCACGGCCCCGGCCTCACGAACGGCGCGACGGGCATCGCCGCCGCCGACCGCGACAACGTTCCCATCGTCGTCCTCGTGGGAGACACCGGCATCGAGGGACGGGAGACCTCGCTGCAGTATCTCGACCACCCCGCGTTCTCGAAGCCGATTTCGACGTATCAGACGCGCATCGAGACCGCCGAGACGATTCCGGAGGTGCTTTCGAGAGCCTTCGACCGCGCCCGGACTCGAAGCGGGCCCGTCATCGTCGAGGTGCCGACCGACGTACAGGAAGCGCCCGCCCCCGAAGCGACGTACACGCCAGTCCCCCGCCCACGCCAGCGTATCGCACCCGACGCAGACCGACTGGACGAGGCCGTCGAACTGCTCGCCGAGGCCGACCACCCCGTCGTGTTGGCGGGCGGCGGCGCGATGCGCTCGAACGCCGGCGACGCGCTGGCGAGGTTCGCCGAGAAAGTCGGCGCGCCAATCGCGACGACGTACTTCGGCCGCGGCGTCCTGTCGGAGTCTCACCCCTTCGTGTCGGGCATCTCGGGGACGTTCATGTCGCCGGCCAACGACGAACTCCTGTGGGACGCCGACGTGGCAGTCGTCGTCGGCGCACGACTCTCGGGGAAGACGACCCGCTACGGCGAGTTGTACGCCGACGCCGACGTGATTCAAATCGACACGAACGAGGAGTCGATAGCGACCCACCAGCTTCCGGCCGTCGGGATGGTTGCCGACGCCCGCCGAGCGGTCGAGGCGCTGACCGACCGCATCAAGGCGAACCCCGACCGGGCGACGGTGGTCGAAGAGACCATCGCCGAGGCGCCGTTCCCGTGGGACGACGGCTTCGAGCAGCGCCCCGACGAAATCGACCCCGGCGAGTTCACCGTCGAACTCTCCGAGCGCGTCCCCGATGACGCCATCGTGACCGTCGATTCGGGCAACAACACCGGCTTCCCCGCGGTCTTCCACGACATCGGCGAGGACGGGACGATGCTCGTCAACGGCAACTTCGGGACGATGGGCTACTCCCTGCCGGCCGCCCTGGGCGCACAGGCGACCGCCCCCGAGAAGACGGTCGTCTGTTACACCGGCGACGGCGCGCTGCTGCAGGTGATACAGGAGATAGAGACCGGCGTCCGACTGGGTCTGCCGGTCATCGTCGCGATACTCAACGACCGGAGTTACGGCATCATCCGACACCGCCAGAACATGATTTACGAACGAGAGACCGCGAGTACGTACGACAGCGCCGACTTCGTGCAAATCGCCGAGGGGTTCGGCGCCGAAGGCGCGGTCGTCCGCTCACCGGAGGACCTCGATGTCGTCGAGGAGTTCCTCGCGTCGGACCCGGAGGTACCACTGGTACTCGACGCACGAACGATTCCCGAAGTGTCGCGGCCGGGGTTCCCACCGTACTGACCCGCACGTTTATTTACGATTCGGCGGAAGCACACACCGACAACCGTGACAGAACACGCGACGACCGCGATGCGGCACGCGGCGACGGAGACGCACACGACAACCCATGGCTGAACAAGAGACACAACGACGACTGGTACAGGGCTGGGAAGGACGCTACTACGAGGACTTCTCGGTCGGCGACATCTACAAACACCCCTACGGACGGACGGTCACCGAGACCGACGACGTGTGGTTTACGAACGTGACGATGAACACCAATCCGATGCATTTCAACGAGGCCTACGCCGCCGAGACGGAGTTCGGCGAGCGCCTCGTTAACGGGACGTTCGTCATCGCCCTCGCCGTCGGGATGAGCGTCATCGACGTGAGCGCGAACGCCACCGCCAACCTCGGCTACGATGCGGTGCGACACCACGGCCCCGTCTTCCACGGCGACACCATCTTCGTCGAAAGCGAGGTGACCGAGAAACGCGAGTCGTCCTCACGGGACCACGTCGGCATCGTCACGACCGAACTCCGTGCGTACAATCAGGACGACGAGTTGGTGTTGTCCTTAGAGCGGACGCCGATGGTACTGAAACGCGAGCACGCCCAGCCAACGGCGGCCCAACCGACCGGCTGGCCGGAGGGCATCGGCACCCAACCGGAGGACCTCGAATGAGCGACCGAGTCACCGAGCGCTACGCGGGCGAGTTACCGATGGCCGAGGCCGACGACGCCGCCGACCGCGTCGCCGACGACGCGGTCGTCCTCGTCAGCGGGTTCGGGAGCGTCGGCTACCCGAAAGCCCTGCCACTGGCGCTGGCCGACTCGGGACGTGAGCTTGAACTCACCGTCGTCAGCGGCGGCAGCGTCGGCGAGGAAATCGACACCGCACTCGTCGAGGCCGATGCCATCGCTCGCCGGTATCCGTATCAATCGACGCCGGAAGCACGAGAGAAAGTCAACAACAACGAAATCGCATTCAGCGACCGCAACGTCTCCTCGCTGGGCGACGAAGTGCAGTACGGCGGGTTGGTCGACCCCGACGTGGCCATCGTCGAGGCCGTCGCCGTCGGCGAGGACTGGCTGATTCCCTCCACCTCCATCGGCCAGACGCCCGCCTTCGTCGATGCGGCCGAGAAACTCATCGTCGAAGTCAACCACAACCAACCGCTGGAACTGCAGGCGGTTCACGACGTGTACCGCCCCGACGCGCCGCCGAACCGGGAGCCGATTCCGCTGTCGGAGCCGGACGGCCGCATCGGCGACGCAAAGGTCCGCTTCGACCCCGAGAAACTCCTCGCCGTCGTCGAGACCGACCGACCGGATTCGACGTACACGTTCCGTGACCCCACCGACGACGACCGGGCCATCGCCCGGAACTTCGGGTCGTTCCTCGCCGAGGAGATGGAGCGAACGCCCGTCTTCGAGGAAGAACTGTACCTCCAGTTCGGCGTCGGCAGCCTCGGCAATGCGCTGATGGGCGAACTCATCGACCTCGATTTTGCCGGCCGGGACGTGGTTTACTTCGGTGAGGTGATTCAGGACGGCCTCCTCGATATGCTCGATGCGGGTCGGTTGGAGTGTGCCAGCGCGACGACGCTCGCGCTCACCGAGGAGGGCCAACAGCGACTGTTCGAGGATGTCGAGGGCTACGCTGAAGACATCGTGTTGCGGCCGACCGACGTGTCCAACGACGCTCGCCTCATCAACCAGTTCGGCGTCGTCGGCGTCAACAGCGCCATCGAGGTCGACATCTACGGCCACGCCAACTCGACGCACGTCCGCGGGTCGAAAGCCATCAACGGCGTCGGCGGGTCGGGCGACTTCAACCGCAACTCGCTGGTGTCGGTGTGTGCGCTCCCGTCGACGCTGAAGGGCGGCGAGATATCCCGAATCGTCCCGATGGCCTTCCACGTCGACCACACCGAACACGACCTCGACGTCATCGTCACCGAACAGGGCGTCGCCGACCTCCGGGGCACCTCGCCGGTCGAACGCGCCGAGGAAATCATCGAGAACTGCGCACACCCCTCGTTCAAGCCGGCGCTGTGGGAGTACTTCGAGGCGGCGAAAGAACAGGGGGGTCACATTCCGCATGACCTCAAGCGCGCCGTCGAGTGGCCGAACTGATAACCGGGCGCGTTTCTCAATAACTCCGAACTTTCGGTTCGTACGTCTGGATGTCCCCGTCCAACAGCACGTCGCTGAAGTACAACTCAGGAGAGCCGTCGTTCCACGCGATTAGCGTGTGTTTGAGCCACGCCTCGTCGTCGCGTGCCTGATGTTCCTGTCGCCAGTGGGCGCCGCGGAACTCCTCGCGGACGAGCGCGCCGAGCGTAATCGTCTCGGCAACGTCGATGAGGTTGCGCGTCTCGATGGTGTGGATGAGGTCGGTGTTGAACGTCCGCGAGGGGTCGGCGACGGCGACGTTCTCGTATCGCTCGCGACACTCCCGAATCGTCTCCAGCGTCTCGAGGAGCCCCTCGCGGTTCCGGAAGACGTTGACGTGTTCCTCCATCGCGTCCTGTAGGTCCGCTCGGATTTCGGCGTGGTTGGTGCCGTCGCGTTCGAGTAACTCCTCGACGCGGCTTCGGGCGGTCGAGACGGCGCGTTCGATGACTGCTTCGGGGGTTGCGGCAGCGTCGGTGCTTCCGTCGGTCGCGACGCCCGCGGCATCCGGTTGGCCGAGCGGGACCGCGGCGTCGACGGTTCCGGATTCGGTTCGGGCGTCGGCCCCTGTGGGAATCTCCGCCGGCCGTCGGTCGCCCGAGGCGGCGTGGCGACCCGCACGGGCACCGAAGACGATGAGTTCGGGGAGGGCGTTGCCACCCAGTCGGTTCGAGCCGTGGACGGAGACGCAGGCGCACTCGCCGGCGGCGTAGAGGCCGTCGATACACGTCTGGCCGTTCTCGTCGGTTTCGATGCCGCCCATCGCGAAGTGCTGGCCGGGTTTGACCGGCATCGGTTCCTCGATGGGGTCGACGCCCTCGAAGTCCTTCGCGAGGTGGACGATGTTCTCGAGGCGGTCGTTGATGCGCTCCTCGCCGAGATGGCGCATGTCGAGGTGGACGTACTCGTCGTCGATACCGCGACCGCCCTGTACTTCGAGGAGTTCCGCCCGCGAAACCACGTCACGGGAGGCGAGTTCGCCGGCATTGCTCGCGTAGCCGTACTCGAACATGAACCGCTCGCCCTCGCTGTTGTAGAGGATTCCCCCCTCCCCGCGGACGCCCTCGGAGATGAGGACGCCGGTCGAGGGCAGCGTCGTCGGATGGAACTGGATGAACTCCATGTCTTCCAGCGGCACGCCGGCGCGGTAGGCCATCGCCGGACCGTCGCCGGTGTTGGCGACGGCGTTCGTCGTGTGGTTGTACACCTGCCCGAGGCCGCCCGTCGCGAGGACGACGCCGTTTCGGGCGTGAAATCCCTCGATGTCGCCGGATTTGATGTCGTAGGCGACGGCGCCGTGACACTCGCGGTCGTCGGGGTCGGCCTCGCCGCTGACGGCCAACTCCAAGACGTAGTGCTCCTCGTACACCTCGATGCCGCGTTTGACGACCTGCTCGTACATCGTATGCAGGAGGTGGTGGCCGGTCTCGGCGCCGGCGTAGGTGGTTCGTGGCGCGGAGTGGCCGGCGAGATACCGCTGGGCGATGCCGCCGTCGTCGTCCCGCGAGAAGGTCATCCCCCAGTGTTCGAGTTGGATGACCTCCTCGGGCGTGTCACGGGCCAGCGTCTCGATTGCGGGGGCGTCACCGAGATAGTCCGACCCCTTCATCGTGTCGTAGGCGTGCAGTTCGTCCGAGTCGTCGTCGTGTAGCGAGACGTTGATACCACCCTCTGCCGCGCCAGTATGAGAACGAACGGGGTGTAACTTCGAGACGATTGCGACGTCCGCGCCGGCCTCGTGGGCCGCGATGGCCGCACGAAGACCGGCGCCGCCGCCGCCGACGACGACCACGTCGTGGGAAATCATGTGTGGTTCCTTGGCAACCACACGTCTTTAACGTACGGTCCGCCCGCCGGCGAGTAGGGGAGACACCGACCGCGATAGTAATCTCCTTATGGTATCTCGTGGAGTTGGAAGTAGAGTCACTAGCCCATGCAGCACAAAGAGTACGACGTGGTCGTGGTCGGCTGTGGTATCGCCGGTCTCGCCGCCGGCCTCCGTCTCGCCGAGGAAGACACCGACGTGGCGATACTGGAGAAGGCACCGAAAGAGCACCGCGGCGGACACACGCAGTTCACCGAATCGTTCCGCATCCCGACGGCCGACATCGACCTCGACGTCGAGTTCAACGTTCCCGATTACACGGCCTCGGACTTCTACTCCGATATCATGAAGGTCACCAACTACCGCGCCGACGAGGACCTCGCGAAGACGGTGACTCGGGAGGCCGCAGAGACCTTCGAGTGGCTGACCCACAAGGGACTCGAGTGGGAGTATCAGGCGCCACACTCGGGGTACACCGCCGGGCGCGTCTGGCTCCACGGTGCCGACATGGTGACGGAACTGGTCGACATCCTCGAATCGGAGGGAGCCGACATCTACTATCGCGCGGAAGCACAGGACCTCGTCCGCGAGGACGATGGCACCGTCACCGGCGTCGAAGGGTTCCTCGAGGGTTCCCGCATCCGCTTCGAGGGCGACGCCGTCGTCCTCGCGGCGGGCGATTACGGCTCCAGCAAGGAGAAGCGAACCCGGTATTACGGCCCCGGCTACGGCAACATGAAGGTCCGCGGCAGCCGGTACAACACCGGCGAGGCCATCGAGGCCGCGATGGACGTCGGCGCGAAATCCGACGGCGAGTGGGGCGACGCCCACATGGCGCTCATCGACGCCGGGTCGCCGGACGTTGAGGGCGGCATCACCCGCATCGACGGCTACCAGTACGGCCTCATCGTCAACCACGACGGCGAGCGGTTCGTCGACGAGGGCGAGGACGCCCGCGCCCACACCTACGCGAAGTTCGGCCGCCGCATCTTCGAACAGCCCTACCACGAGGCGTTCATCATCGTCGACTCGAAAGTCGTCGACGACGTGGCGCATATGGGCCCCTCGCGGTCGATGACCGCCGACTCCATCGAGGTGCTCGCGAACCGCCTCGGCATTGAGGACGTCGACCGCGCCGTCGAGACCGTCGAGGCGTACAACGAAGCCTGCGAAGACGACGCCTTCGAGCGATACGAAGCGAACAGCCTCGACGGCAACGAGGCGACCGACGTGACGCCGCCGAAGTCCAACTGGGCGCTCCCCTTGGACGATCCGCCGTACACCGGCTACCCCGTCACCGGCGGGATGACCTTCGCCTTCGGCGGCGTCGGCATCACGCCGGAAGCGGAGGTGCTCGACACGACGGATACGGTCATTCCGGGGCTGTTCGCCGCGGGCAACGCCACCGGCGGCCTCTTCTACAACAACTACCCCGGCGGAACGGGGCTGACGAACGCCGCGGTGTTCGGGAAAATCGCCGGCGAGAACGCGGCCGAGTTCGTCAGCAAGTAGGCCCCGCTACTTACGGATACCTCTTTGTACGACCGCTACACAGGATTTGGTATGCGAGGGATGAACATGGGCGACGAGGAGTTGGAGGCGTTTCTCGACGACCAGCGAACGCTGTATCTGGCGACGGTTTCCGAAAACGGCTGGCCACACGTCGCGCCGGTGGGCTTTGCCCGACTGGACGACGGCCACTTCTACGTGCTCACCCACCCGAGCCAACGCAAGAGCAAGAACGTCTTCCACGACAACCGGGTCGGCCTCACGCTTGACGACGGCGAGACCTACACCTCGCTTCGGGGCGTCTTCGTCCACGGTTACGCGACGGTCGTCACCGACGCCAAGAAGCGGTCGAAACTGGAAGGCGCGTGGGTCGAGCGCTTCTACGACGGCGAGATTCCCGACGTGGTCAAGAAGGTGTACGCCAAACGCGACGGCTGGATATGGTTCGACATCGAGCCGGTCCACACCGTCACGTGGGACAACCGGAAACTCGACGCCTCGCGGTTGGCCGAGGAGGACGCGCCCGAGGGGATGCCGTTCAGGTACGGCCTGCCCGAGGATATGGGCGCGGCGGTGCCCGACGGCAACTGAGAGGTGTCGCCCTCACGAGTCGTGAGACCACTCGCCGAGGCGCTCGACGAGTCGTGCGGCCACGATAGCCGTCCGGTCTTCGAACTGCGGGGCGAGCAGTTGGGCGCTCACCGGCAGCCCCTCTCGTTCGGCAAAGGGGACCGACACCGCCGGAATCCCCGCGAGGCTGAACTGCTTTGCGATGGTGTATTTGAAGCCGCCTTCGGAGTTCCGCAGTTGGTCCGGTTTCGGCGGCAGCGTCCGCAGCGTCGGTGTGAGAAGCACGTCGAAGCGCTCGAAGCGCTCGGCGAGGGTGCGCTTGAACGCGACGACCTGCTGTTGGGCGAGCGCGTAGGCCCGCCCGTCGGTTGCGGCGTCCAGATAGGCCCCCGGGAGCAGGCGTTCGGCGACGTGGTCGGTGAACAGGGAACCGTCGATGCGGCCGGCCATCTCCGGGGCGGTCGGCACGCCACCGCGCTGGGCGAAGGACTGCCGGAGCAGCCACGCGAACTCCGCCCCGGAGATGACCGAGTACGCCTCCTCGATGTCCTCCATTGCGAGGTCGACCGACCCGACGGACACGTCGGGTTCGGCATCGAGGTCGGCCGCGAGGTCGTCGATGGCGTCGACGATGGCCTCGGAGACGCCGTGCGGAGCGGGGTCGAGAACGCCAATTCGGAGCGCATCGAACTCCTCGATGTCACGGTCCAGCGGCGGCAGTTCGACGGCGCTCGTTGTCGGGTCCCGAACGTCGGGGCCGCGAATCGCTTCGAGGACGCGGGCAGCAGTTTCCACGTCGCGGGCCAGCGGGCCGATAGTGTCGGCTGAGGGAACATTCTCGACGAAGCCGTACCGGGAAACGAGTCCGTGAGTCGGCTTGATGCCGACGACGCCACAGCAGGCCGCCGGCGACCGGATGCTCCCGCCCGTATCCGAGCCGAGTGCGGCGTCGGCAAACCCGGCGGCGACAGCGACGCCACAACCGCTGGAGGTACCGCCCGGAATCCGCTCTGTGTCGATCGGGTTCCGCACCCGGCCGCGCTCGCTCCACAGGCCGCCGGGGCCGAAGGCGAAGGCGTCCATGTTGGCCTTCCCGAGGAGCGTCCCCCCGGCTTCGAGTAGGCGGTCGACGACGGTCGCGTCGACGGTCGAAACGGGCTCGAAGGCCTCCGAGCCACAGGTCATTCGCAGTCCCTCGGCGGCGATGTTGTCCTTGAGGACGAACGACAGCCCCGACAGGGGGCCGTCGGCGCGTCGTCGCCGCGGTTCGTCGTAGACGTCGAGGAGAGCGTTGTACTCGTCGTCGGCCCAGTGGCCCCGTGGTTCGACCGCCCGCGAGCGGTCCCATCGGTCCGTGTACGACACCAACTCCTCGGCGTAGCGCAGCACCGCGGCTTTCGTCTCCTCGTCGGCCGAGAGACCGAACTCGTCGATGAGCGTTTCGAGGCGTTGCTCGGCGTCCATGCGGTAGCAACCGACGCAGAGGGCGATAAACCCTCGGGCGCCCGAGAAAGTATCGGCAAAATACTCCCCCTCAGGAGTTATAATCACCCGACTCCGGAAACGTGTAGGACGGAGTCATCTGGCGTGGTAGACACAGAAACGGTCGAGAGGAGAGTGCGGGACGTCTGGAACGACGGCCGGAGTTGGACGCTCGTCGCCATCGCCGGCGGGTGGTTCCTCTCGATGGGCGTCCGGCTCACCTACCCCGTGTTGTTGCCGAACCTGCGGGACGCCTACGGCCTGAGCCTCACGGCCGCGGGGTTCCTGTTGAGCCTGCTGTGGATGGCCTACGCCGTCGGACAGCTGCCGGGCGGCATCCTCGCCGACAAGTTCGGCGAGCGGCGCATCCTCGTCGTCAGTACGGTCATCTCGGCGGTCACCATCGCCTTCGTCGCGGCGGCCACCTCGGCGCCGATACTGTTCGGCGCGACGACGCTGTTCGGCCTCGGGACGGCGCTGTACGGCGTCTCGCGGTTCACCGCGCTGTCGGAGATATATCCCGACAAGGACGGGTCGGCCATCGGCGTGACGATGGCGGCCGGCGAGGCTGGCAACGTCGTCATGCCGGCCATCGCGGGCGTCGTCGCCGCCGCCGTCGCGTGGCAACTCGGCTTCGGCATCGCCGTCCCCCTGTTCGCGCTTGTGGGCGTCAGTCTCTGGCTGTTCGTCCCCGAGCGGACGGCCGACGACGAAAGCGCCATCGACAGCATCTCCGTCGACGCCGCACGCTACATCGCCGAGGAAATTTCCCGGCCGGCGATTCTGTTGGTCGGCCTCCTGCAAATCCTCGGCTACAGCATCTGGCAGGCGTTCACCGGTTTCTATCCGACGTATCTCATAGAGGTCAAGGAGTTCTCCCCGTCGACCGCCGCGGGGCTGTTCGCGCTGTTTTTCGCCGTCGGCATCCTCGTCCAGCCGCTTTCGGGTAACGCCTACGACCGTATCGGCCTCAACCGGGTTCTCCCGATTCTCATGGGTCTGACCGCCGTCGGCATGGTCGCCGTGTCGTTCGTCGAATCGTTTTGGGCCGTCGTCGCTGCAACGGCCGTGTTGAGCAGCCTGCTCGGGCAGGCGACGGTGACGCTGTCGTACATCACGGCGGCGCTGCCGCGGGACATCCGCGGGACGGGACTGGGCGCGATTCGAACCGTCTACATGGGGTTGGGTGCGGCGAGTCCCCTCCTGTTCGGCGCCTTTGCCGACCGTGGGTACTTCGATGAAGGATTTCTCGTGTTGGCCGTCGTCGCGGCGGTTGTCTCGCTTGTCAGCCTCCGCATCCCGAACCGGTAGATGACGGGAGCAACACCTATGCGTCAGGCCGCCTCCCTTGGAGGTATGCGAGCAGTTCGATACCACGAAGCGGGCGAGCCATCGGTGCTCCAACTCGAAGACATCGACCGACCGACGCCGAAAGCCGACGAGGTTCTGGTCGCCGTCCGGGCGGCCAGCATCAACCCGACCGACGCCAAACGGCGGAAGTGGGGGCCGAAACATCTCCCGAAGACGACGGGGTCGGACTTCGCGGGCGTCGTCGAAGCGGTCGGCGAGGACGTGACCGCCTTCGAGGTCGGCGACCGGGTGTGCGGCACCGGCCTCCACACCGACCGCTTCCAGCAGGGCTCCTTCGCCGAGTACGTCGCAGTGCCGACCGACATCGTCGCGACGCTGCCTGACGGAGTGCCCTTCGAGTCGGGAGCGGCAGCCGCACTCGCCGGCGTGACGGTGTGGCGAGCGCTCATCGACCACGCCGGGTTGGAGCCGGCCGAAACCTGCTTCGTCCACGGCGGGACCGGCGGCGTCGGCCACCTCGCGGTGCAGTTGTCGGCGGCGCTCGGCGCCGACACGATAACGACGGTCGGCTCCGAAGAGGCCGACGCCGCCGCCACGGAGTTCGGCGCCGACACCGTCCTCAGATACGACGACCCCGACCTCCGGGAAGCGGTCGACCGGCCAGCCGACGTAATCGTCGACCACCGCATCGGCGAGTACCTCGGCTTCGACATCGACATCGCCGCCTTCGGCGGCCGCATCGTCCAGTACGCCGGCGATGACGGCCCCTTCGAGGGAACGCGGGAGGGTCGCGGAAAGAACCTCTCGCTGCACATGATGAACATGTCGAACCTCGCTTCGCGGCCCGATACGCCGCGGATTGCCGAGCCGCTGTCGTCGGTGCTGAAGCTCGTCGCCCGCGGCGACCTCTCCCCGCGAATTCACCACCGCTACGAACTCGACGAAGCCGACGAGATGCACCGCGCCATTCTTGAGGACAGTTTCGTCGGTAAACTGGTCGTGACGCCCTAACGGTCGGTCTTGACCGCCCGGTACGCCGCCTCGAAGGCCGCCCGCTCCTCGTCAGCGAGGTCCCACTCGAGTATCTCGCCGACGCCGTCGTCGCCGAGTTCGACCGGCACGCTCAGAGAGACATCTTCGAAGCCGTACTCGCCGTCCAGCGGCGTCGAGAGACACGCCGGCGCCTCGCTGCGGCCGTCGTCGAGTCGGCGGACGATGGTCGCGACGCCGCGAGCGGTGACCCACCGCGAGGAGTCCCTGGCGCCGCGGAGTTCCAACACGTCGTAGGGCACATTGCGGACGTACTCGACGATAGCTTCGCGTTCGGCCTCGGAGAACTCGACGGGGTCGCCGCCGACGGTCGCCCGCGAGAACAGGGGAACGACGTGTTCGCCGTGTTCGCCGAGGATGGGGCAGTACACCTCTCGCGGCGGCACGTCTGTTCGGCGGGCGATTTCGTCGGCGATGCGGGCCGTCTCAGACAGCGAGTAGCCGAGGAAGTGCCGCCGGGGCCACCCCGTCCGACGGTACAGGCGGTGGGTGATGCGGTCGACGGGATTGGAGACGACCACGACGGGCGTCGGAGCAGCCTCTCCAAGCCATCCCGCGATTTCGTCGGCGATTTCGAGGTTCCGTTCGAGGAAGGTCAGTCGGCCGCCGCGGGCATCGCCGCCCTCGGGTCGCGGCGCGCTGGCGGTGACGACGACGCAGTCGGCCGCCTCGACGAGCGACGGCGACGCCGCGGCGGCGCGGACGGTGCCGGGTCCCTCGGGGCCGAAGTCGGGGCGGCCGAGGCCGTGAGCGACGTGACGCGTCGAGTGGCGAACGTCGATTGCGTGGCCTTCGGCGGCGTCGGCGTCCGAATCGACGAGCGTGACGGTCGTTTCGGGGTCCCGTACGGACAGCGTGTAGGCGACGGTGGACCCGATGGTCCCTCCGCCACCGACGACGAGGACGTCCATACGGATAGGCGGTGAGACACCTACTTGAAGATGGGTGCCGCGTCAGCTCTCCTCGGGCAGTTCGATGACACCGTCTTCGAGGAGCGAATCGATGTCGGCGTCGTCGTAGCCGTATTCGGCCAGCACGTCGCGGCTGTGTTCGCCGAGTCGGGGCGCGTCGAGGCGCTGTTCGGTTTCGATACGGTCGCCCGAAATGGGCGTCTTCACCGTCCGGAGGCGTTTCCGCTCGCCGCCGTGGTCGCCCTCGAAGTCGACGAGCAGGCCGGTTTCCCGGAGGTGGTCGTCCTCCAGCAACTCGGAGGGTTTGTTGACGGGCGCGGCCGGAATCCCCGCCTCCAGCAACGCGTCGACGAGGTCCTCGCGGTTCCAGTCGGCGAGTTCCTCGGCGGCCGCCGCGGTGAGTTCCGATTTGTGGTCCAGTCGGGAGGCGGGCGTCTCGAAGCGCTCGTCGGCCAGCAGGTCCGGTCGGTCGACGGCCTCACAGAACGCCGGCCAGTGGCGGTCGGTGGTGACGCCGACGAAGACCCAGCGGTCCTGCTCGTCGGTCTCGAAGACGTCGTACAGCGAGAAGGCGGGATGTGAAGAGCCGAGCGGCGGGTGGTCGTCGCCGGTCATATCCGCGAACGTCGCCCAGTAGCCCATCCACTGGGCGGCCGACTCGAACAGGGTGGCGTCGACGAACTGGCCCTCGCCGGTCCGCTCCCGTTCGCGGAGGGCGGTGAGAACGCCGATGACGCCGTACAGCGCCGACCCGATGTCGGCGATGGAGGTGCCGACGCGGACGGGGCCGTCGCCGGGGCGGCCGGTCATGGCGGCGAGGCCGGACATCGCTTCGGCGACCATGTCCATCCCGGGGCGGTCGCCGTAGGGGCCGGGCTGGAATCCCTTGATGGAGAGGTAGACGAGGCCGGCGTTGCGCTCGCTGAGGTCGTCGTAGCCGATGCCGAGGCGGTCGGCGACGCCGGGGCCGAGGTTCTCGATGACCACGTCGGCCGCCTCGGCGAGGTCGTGGTAGGCCGCCCGGCCGCGGTCGCTCTGTAAATCCAGCGCAATCGAGCGTTTGTTCCGGTTGAAGGCGTTGACGACGGCTTCGCCGCTTTCGCCCGCGTTGCGCATGATGTCGCCGGAACCGGGGCGTTCGACTTTCACCACGTCGGCGCCCAAATCGGCGAGCAGCAGGCTGGCGAACGGCGCGGAGACGATGTTCCCCAACTCGACGACCGAGACATCGGAGAGCGGTAACGCTTCTCGTTGCGTCATTACCCCGAGAGTGGACCGCACTCGGGCTTAGTTCTACTGGAGGCAGGCTACGTTTCGGCGTCTATCGCGGCCCGAACGTCGGCGACGAGGGTCTCGAAGTCGGGGTTCTCGCCGTCGCGGACCCACCGGTAGACGACTTCGCCAGAGCCGTCGATGACGAACACGCTCCGCTCGGCGAGTTCCATCCCGTGGCCGCTCTCGACGGCCACGTCGTAGCGGTCGACGAGGTCGTGGTTCCAATCCGACAGCATCGGAAAGCCGAGGTCGTGTTCGCGAATCCAGACGTTCTGGGCAAAGGGGAGGTCGACGCTGACGCCGTACACCGTCGCGTCGAGCGCCGCGAAGTCGTCGTAGTAGTCCCGGAAGGTGCACATCTCCTCGGTACAGCCGCTCGTGAACGCCGCGGGGTAGAACGCCAACACGACGGGGCCGTTTCCGAGCGCCTCCGAGAGCGACAGCGGTTCGATATCGTCGTACGCCGCCCCACCGGCTTTCGGAGCCGTAAACTGGGGTGCCTGCTCGCCGACAGTGACCATACGCCGTCGTTCGGGTGAGTCGTGATAAGCGTTGGCGTAGACTGCCGTCGTCGGGGGCTTCTTTAGGTATGGGCGTCTCGGTTCGGTATGGCTCGCGTGCCACTGCTCGAACAGGCGGAGTTGCCGGACGACTATCAGTACCTCCTCAGCGAGGACGCGATGGGGGAAATCAACCTCCTCTGTGCGATGGCGAACAACCCCGACGTGCTCCAGTCGTACATGCGCTACGGGACGACGCTGTGGCAGGACGGCGGCCTCGACGGCGACGACCTCGAACGGTGTATCCTCTCGGTCGCCCGCGCGCTCGACGCCGAATACGAGTGGAACCAACACGTCCCCATCGCCCGTGACCTCGGCGTTCCCGACGAGGACATCGAGGCGATTGCGGCCGACGACATCGACCACTTCGACGACCGACGGGCGGCACTCATCCGGTACGTTCGGGGCGTCGCCGAAGGCGAGGTCGACGACGCGACCCACGCCGAGTTGGCCGAACACGTCGACGACGCGACTATCGTCGGGGCGACACAACTCGCGACGCACTACCTCGCGACCGCTCGGTTTCTCGATGCGCTCGACATTCCGCTGGAGGGAGAGTTCGTCGGCTGGACGCCGAACGAGGAGTAGACTACGGAATCCGGACGGAGTGCTGGAGCGTGCCGATGCCCTCGATTTCGACTTCGATTTCGTCGCCGTCAGCGAGCGGTCCAACGCCCTTCGGCGTCCCCGTCGAGACCACGTCGCCGGCTTCGAGGGTGATGTAGGCCGTAATCTCGGCGATGAGTTCCGGTACGGAGAAGATGAGTTCCGACAGCGACCCGTCCTGTTTCCGCTCGCCGTTGACTCGCGTTCGGACGAAAGCGTCGTCTGGGACTGCGTCGGGACCCACGACGACCGGACCGAGCGGGGCGGCGCCGTCGAATCCCTTCCCGCGGACGTAGTTCTGTTCGACGTGTTGGTCGTCGCGATTCGAGAGGTCGTTCATGCAGGTGTACCCTTCGACGACCTCCATCGCCTCGCTCTCGTCGACGTTCCGGCACTGTTCGCCGATGACGACGGCGAGTTCGGCCTCGTACTCGATTCGGTCCTTGTCGTCCGGCAGCGTGACCGTAGCGCCGTGACTCGAAACCGTGTTCGGCGGTTTGAAGAACAGCCGCGGCCGGTCCGGCGGCTCCTTACCGAGTTCCTCGGCGTGGCCCGCGTAGTTGAGGCCGACACAGACGAGTTTCGATGGCTCGGAGGGCGCCAACACGTCTACCTCGTCGGGCGTGTAGCGTTCGCCGCCGAATCGAATCTCGTCCGCATCGGTCCACGTCCCGCGGCGTACGGCCCCGGCTGGGTCCCGAAATCTGACATACCGCATACCCAACCGACCATGTTGATTGTAACCAAGGTTGAGGTACCGGCAATCGACACCGGGGCGGGGATGATAGAAATGATAGGATTAGTATATTTAAGATATATACCACTTACTATAGTGTTCGGGCTCCAGAAAGTATTTCGAGAAATTTGCCTATTTTCCGCATTAATATCTTTATTTTTGATTTTAGTAGTGAAAAAAGATATTTTGAGCCTTTCTATACCATATATCTAAACAGAAGAGTTTCAGATATTTCAAATGTAAATAAATTTGTTATATCTAAATTTCCTATATTTACTGGGTCGTCGAATCGGAGGCGTTGTCTCGGAGCACAACGCTATTGCTGGTCGCCGGGCGAGCCTCCGGAGTGAAGACCTATCTCTCAGTGGTGGGTGGTATCCCCGGCCGCCTCCCGAAGCAACTGTTTGCAAAACCGGGTGAAATCGACGAGGTCGACGGATTGGTCGGCGTCGTAACTGACGACGATGCCGGTGTGTTCGTGGCCGACGTGGAGGACGACGGCTTCCTCGAAGACGTGGGCCATAGACTGTAACGCGCCCACCTCCCGGAGTTGGTCGTGATACAGTTCCGGTTCGCTCGTCCGCATGTCCGTGACGACGTTGGCGGCCACGACACGTGCCTCGTCGGCGTCGGCGTACTGCTGGCGGATGTCGCGGCGAAAGCGGACGATGCCGTAGTCGACGCTCGCGCCGAGGGAGTACCAGAACGCCAGACGGAGTTCCTTCCCGAACGTTTCCCGGCACCGCTGTTTCAGGTCCCGCTGCATTGCGTCGTCCATGCCCATCCACGCCCTCTGTTAGTGGAGGCGATTGTAAGTGCTTCGTCCGTTTCAGCGGCCATCACCGCGTTTATACGCCTCGGTCACGGAGTTCCGGCATGGATATTCTGCCGGACACGAGCGCGGTCATCGACGGCCGCGTGTCGGAGCGCGTCGACGGCGGCTTCGACGGCACAGTCTACATTGCGGAGGCGGTCGTCGGCGAGTTGGAGGCCCAGGCCAACGACGGCCGCGACAGCGGCTGGGAGGGACTCGAAGAGCTCCAGCGACTCGCGGACCTCGCCGACGAGGGAACGGTTACCGTCGAGTACGTCGGCCGCCGACCCGACGCCGTCGAAAAGCGCGAGGCCGGCGAAGGCGAAATCGACGCCCTCATCCGCGATTTGGCGGCCGAACACGACGCGACGCTGTTGACGAGCGACGTGGTCCAAAGCGAGGTTGCGAAGGCGAAAGGACTGGCCGTCGAGTACGTCGAACCGCGCGAACGGGACGTCGACACCCTCGCTATCGAGGAGTTCCTCGACGAAAAGACCATGTCGGTCCACCTGAAGACCGGCGTGCGGCCGATGGCGAAACGCGGCTCCATCGGCGAGATGGTGTACGAGAAAATCGGCGACGACGTGTTGGACGAGGCGACGATGCGGGAGTACGCCGCCGACGTCATCGAGTCCGCACGCGCCTCCTCGGATGGATTCATCGAGTTGTCCCATCCGGGAATGGACATCGTCCAGTTCCGGGATATGCGTATCGCGGTGGCCCAACCGCCATTTGCCGACGCTATCGAGGTGACGGCGGTCCGCCCCATCGTCAAGACCGACCTGGACGACTACGACAAGGCCGACGACCTCCGAGAGCGGTTCACCGAACGCCAGCGTGGCGTACTCATTTCCGGGGCACCGGGTGCCGGGAAATCGACGTTCGCCCAGGCCGTCGCGGAGTTCCTCAACGACTCCGGCTTCGCCGTCAAAACGATGGAGAAACCGCGGGACCTGCAGGTCGGCCCCGAAATCACCCAGTACACCGAGTTGGGCGGGTCGATGGCCAACACCGCCGACTCGCTGCTGATGGTCCGACCGGACTACACCATCTACGACGAGGTGCGGAAAACGTCGGACTTCGAGACGTTCGCCGACATGCGACTTGCCGGCGTCGGCATGATAGGTGTCGTCCACGCGACGCGCGCCATCGACGCCCTCCAGCGACTCGTCGGCCGCGTCGAGTTGGGGATGATTCCGCAGGTCGTCGACACCGTCGTCTACATCGAGGCCGGACAGGTCCACACCGTCTACGACGTGAAGACCGAAGTGAAGGTCCCCCACGGTCTCGTCGAGGAGGACCTCGCCCGGCCCGTCATCGTCATCGAGGACTGGGAGACAGGCGAACCCGCCTACGAGATTTACACGTTCAACCGACAGGTCGTCACCGTCCCGCTCGACGGTTCGGGGGAAGGTGAGGCCGAATCCGGTATCGAACGTGTCGCCAAACAGGAAATCGAACGCGAGATTCGGTCGGTCGCCCGCGGCCACGTCGAAGTCGAGGTGACCGGCTCGAGCGGGGCTATCGTCTGGGTCGAAGACGACGACATCTCGTACGTCATCGGCAAGGGTGGCGGTCGCATCTCCCAAATCGAGGACCGCCTCGGCATCGACATCGACGTGCGCACCTTCGAGGACAAACCCGGCGGGAAGTCAGCCAGTGCGGGCGGAGGCGGGGCCGGCCACGCCGGCGAAGTCGTCACCCCCGAGGTGACCAACCGTCACGTCGTCATCCCGCTCGGTGCCCACCAGGGCGAAACCGTCGAGGTCCGCGCCGACGGTGAGTACCTCTTCACCGCGACGGTCTCCCGTGGCGGGGAGATTCAGGTCTCCCGCGGGTCGGCCATCGCCGAGGAACTGGAGGAGGCAATCGACCGCGGCAACCGAATCACGGTCGTCCCGCAGTAACGGCCGGCGCCAGTCGTCCCCGTCTGGGACAGTTTTAAGCCCGGACCACACCCCTCTCGGCGCATGCACGAGGTGTTCGAGAACACGGTTCGGTTCGAGGAGACTGACGCGCAGGGCATCGTCTTCTACGGCAACTACGTCACGTTCCAGGACGAGACGGTGACGGCGTATCTCTCGGCTGTGGGCTACCCCTACGAGGAACTCGAAGCGGCCGACTGGGACGTTCACGTCGTCCACGTCGACCTCGATTACCGCAAGCCCGCGGAGTTCGCCGACACGCTCCAGAACGCGATTCGGGTCGACGCCATCACCGAATCGAGCATCGAGTTCGACTACGAGTGTCGTCGCGACGGCGAGGTGCTGGCGGAGGGCAGCGTCGTCCACGTCGCCGTCGACGAGTCGGGCGCGCCGACGCGGGTTCCCGAGGAGTTCCGCGATGCCGTCGTCGCGTTTCAAGAGGACCCGCCGGACCCGGTGTAGGCGGCACCTTCTTTTCGCTCGGCACGAAGGACCTGATATGCCAGGGGGGCCCGATATCGTCGACCGATTGGCGGAGAACCTGATGAGCCTCGGCGTCTACGTCGAGCGGGGCGCCCGCGAGGACGACACAGTCCACGTCGAGTACGAGACGGCCGCCGACGGACTCGTACAGAACGACATCGGGAACGTCTGTGTCGAGGTGGTCGACGCCCACGACGAGGGATGGGAGCCGTGCGACGTACACTTCTGGGCCTTCGACACGGACGGTGGCTTCCACGGCGAGTGGGAGCTCCGTGCGGGGTGGCTCCAAGCGCTCGACAACGGCAACATCTCCGAGACCGACTTCTCGACGCTCGTCCTCTCGACGCGAGAGCCGGCCGAGGACCCGCCGGCGACGGTGCCCGCCTGGGACGCCGACGCCGAGTCCGCACAGTGACAGACCGACTCCGACGCCGATTGCTCGACGCCCACCGTCCGACACTCGGGACGGTGTTCGACTGCGCCGACGCGGTCGCGGCGTCGTTCGATGGCGGCACGACGACGGAGCGCGAGCGCGTCGTACCGCCGTTCCGAACCGTTCTGCGGGAGGCCGACGCACTGGAGGCGCTCGTCGACGCGTGGGCGGAGAGTCTCTCACACGCCGGCTACGAACCGTCCGGGCGACCGGTTCCGAACCCGCCGTACGTCGTCGTCACGTCGGTCGGCGTCGTCTTGCGGGCGACCGTCTCGGAGGGCCGCCTCGTCGCGACGCTCCGGACGTTCGCTGTCGACCCCTACGAGCGCGCTGGCACGCTCCCGGAAGCCCTGGCCGTCGAACACCGCGGCCGGTAGTCAGGCCGTCTCGGTGCTGGCAGCGAGCAGCAACGAGGGGTAGTCGGCCGTGATGGCGTCGACGCCCGCCTCGGCGAACCGCTGGGCATCGTGCCACGTCTCCGCGGTCCAGCCGGCGATTTCGAGGCCAGCGTTGTGACCCGCTCCCACGAGGTCGAAGGCGGGCGGCGACCCCCGGAACTCGCCGACGATGGCGTCACTGTCGGCGTGGACGGCATCACAGGCGTGTTCGACCGCGAACTCCAGTGTCGTCTCGGCGTTGGCGGCGATACAGATGGGTGCCGTCTCGTGGTCGTACTCGGACGCGACGGCGACGGCGGCCTCACAGAAGGAGGCCAACCGCACGTCGAGGTCGGTGTCCGTCTCGGCAATCGAGTCGGCGACGCGCTCGACGAACGGGACCCAGTGTTCTCGGGCAGCCTCTAGCTCCGTCGGCGTGAGGTGTGCGCCGGGCCGGACGTTTGGCGTGCCGGGGTTCTTCAACTCGACGGTTAGGGAGGTGCCGTCGGGGAGCGCCGCCAGCATGTCATCGAAGGTCGGGACGGTCCACCCGCTGTCGAGGACTTCGGCGCTCGTGACCGTCTCGGTGGGCGTCTCCCAGACGACGCCCTCGGCGTCGGTCAGTCCCGGCGACCCGTCGTTTCGCTGGCCGAGGCGGGTGTCGTGGAAGACGACGGGGTCGCCGTCGGCGGTGGCGTGGAGGTCGATTTCGACGCCGTCACAGCGGGGGTGTGTCGCCGCCGCGACGGCGGCGCCGACGGTGTTTTCGGGAAACGCCCCGCCGAATCCCCGGTGGGCGATGACGCGCGGGTCGGGTGACATACCCGGTGGTCGCCCGCCGTCGTCAAGAAGGTACGCTGGCGTCGAACAGTCAGACGTTAGCAAGGGTTTATGTTGAGTGCTACCATCGTACGAGTATGCGCTTCGAGAACGATACGGTGTTCATTACCGGCGCCGGTTCGGGAATCGGTCGGGCGACCGCACTGGCGGTCGCAGAGGAGGGTGCGTTCGTCGTCGCGACGGACATCAACGACGATGGCGGCGAAGAGACCGTCGCAGCCGTCGAGGAAGCCGGCGGCGAGGCCGTCTTCCATCACCTCGACGTGACCGACGCCGAGGAGTTCGACGCCGTCGTCGAAACGGCGGTCGAGGAGTACGGCCTCGACTGCATCGTCAACAACGCCGGCGTCGGCCACCCGCCGGCGTACACCGAGGACGTCACCGACACGATGTTCGACTACGTCGTCGACGTGAACCTCCGTGGCGTCTGGAACGGCTGTCAGGCAGCGCTCCCGCATCTCAAAGACCAGGAATCTGGCGCCATCGTCAACGTCGGCTCGTTGGCGTCATTTCTCGGGCTACCCAAGCAGGCGGTGTACTCGCTGACCAAAGGCGCAGTGTTGAACTTCACGCGAGCGGTCGCCGCCGAGGCCGGCACCGACGGCGTCCGGTGTAACGCGGTCTGCCCCGGATTCATCGAGACGCCGCTGGGTGACCAGTACTTCGACTCGAAGGACGACCCCGAGGCGGCCAAACAGCAGGCCGCCCAGCAGTACCCCCTGAAACGGCTTGGCGAACCCGAGGAGGTCGCCGACGCCATCAGGTTCCTGCTGTCCGATGAGGCCTCCTTCGTCACCGGCCACGGACTCGTTGTCGACGGTGGCTTCTCGGTGAGTTAATCGCCGGAGCCGAGCGTATTATCGGCCCCAGACCCGTATCGACGAACATGGAGTTCAGCCTACCGGTCAGTCTCGGCGTACTGCTCGCGGTCATCGTCGTCGGCATCGCGGGCCTCGTCGGCGGCGGCATGATGCCGCTTCGGACGACGCTGATGATGGTCGCGCCGTCGATGGTCGTCTTCGGTCTGCTGGCGTTCGGGTTGGGCGTCAAGCACGGTGAGTTCCGAACCGCTTAGGCCACCGCCCCCTCGAACTCCTCGCCGAAGGCGACGAAGAGAGCGAGACCGAAGAGACCGACTGCGGTCGCCGTCCCGAAGGCGGTCTCCGGCGAGAACGCGTAGATAGCGCCGCCGATGGCCGCAGAAGGGACGACGACGACGTTTCTGAGAAGGTAGTACGTGCCTGTCACGCGACCGGCGCTTCCGGCCTCGGCCGGTCCGACGACGAGCGCCTTGTGCGCCGGCAACCCCGCAAATCGGAGCCCCGAGAACGCGAACAACGCCGCGAGGGCCGCGGCGTTCGGCGGCGCGTAGATGAGCAAGACGGGGAAGACGGCGTAGACGGCAAAGCCCAATGCGACGACGGGCTTGAGGCCGACCCGCTGGGAGAGGCGCGAGACGGGCACCATCACCAGCAACGCGACGGCCATCTCGACGGCCAACAGGACGCCGAAGTAGGCGTCGGGCGACAGGCGGCCGACGACGGGCAGCGTGGCGCCGACTTCGAGGAACTCCGTGACGACGATGACGAAGAACACGTACACCATCCCGTTGGCGAAGCGGACGAGGGTGTCGCCGACCAGAAGCGGCCGGAGTTCTGCCGGCATCGACCGGAGGTCCTCAATGACCGTCGAGACGCCGCCGAAGGACTTCCCCAGCGTGTCCTCGGAGGCGTCATAGAGGATGTACTGGAGGAGTGTCGCGGCAAATCCGAACGCCGCTACGATGGCCAAAACGACGCGAAAGCCGGTCTCGAAGGCGAAGACGGTGAGGACGCCCGCCGCCAGAAGCGGGCCGAGCAGAAACGCCGACCGCCGGAACGTCTCGGTGCTGGCAAACCCCATCGCCAACTGGTCGGGGGCGACAGCCTGCTTGACGATGGCGAACGTCGCGCCCAAGCCGAGGGATTTCCACGCCTGCGCGAAGACGAGACCGAGGAAGATGCCGACCGGAAGCACGGCGGGGTCGAGCCAGCCGACGACGATTCGGTAGCCGGCGAGTTCGACGGTCGTCCCGACCGCCGGAACGGTGAGCGTGCCGAAGGATTCGGCGAACAGCCACACGAGGAAGCCGGCCGTCGAGGCCAACCCGAACAGCGTCAGGGCGAGTCGAGAGCCGATGCGGTCCGACAGCGCCCCACCGGGATACGGATACACCGCCGAAACGAGATTGCCGAACGTACCGAAGAGGCCGATGGAGACCGCACCCGCCCCGAGAACGGACATGTACCGCGGAACGTACCGACTCGTCATCTGAAAGCCGAGGCTGAACGCGAACATCGCAACGGAGAGGACGAGCACGTCGCGTTCGAGCGCGAAGAACTGCCTGAGAAGCGACCGAAAGCCGCCGTCGGCGTCGTCCATACCGACCTATGAAACCCCGACGAAATGGCTCTGTTGAAATGCTCAAAAGGTGATAGGTTGAGACTCCCGGTAGGTCAGTACAGGCCTCTGATATTGCAGGGGAGAAGGTATTTATCAGGTGGAAATAATGCTGAAATATGCGTCGGAGAGCCCTCCTTTCACTACTCGGAACAGCCGGTATTGGAAGTTTGGCAGGCTGTTCAACTGGTTTCTCGCAGCTGATCACACCAGAAGTTGCATCGACCAATATTGAGGCCCAAGACAGGGAGTGTAGCGATTCTCCGGACGAATCGGCACTGATAACGAGCAAGTCAGACGATGGGACACAGTTCGAAGTGACGGGTAGCATCGCAGTTCCTCGAATCGATGAAGAATTGTACGTAGATGCCCAGAATGGCCAGGGGAACCCGGAGCGAAACAATGCGGACATGGAGGTTCGCATCGATTTTGGGCCACCCGACTCGCAAGCCAACACAGATGTCCCCGAGTGCGAGGGGAAAATAGCGTACAATGCAGAAGTTGAGTTCACACGTCAACCGAAGGAGGTAATTGTTCGGCACACTGTCGAGGAGGAGGACTCCTATACCCTGAAAACGATTACGACCAAGACGATCAATCAATAAGCAGTCCCATGTAGCGGCCCGTTCACCGGAAATAGTGTCTAATACACAGAACTTCTACAGAGTCGACGAAGTGAAACGGCAGGTCAGCGCCGGCGGAACAGCACGCCCAACGCGAGCAGGGCGGCGATTCCGGCACCGACACCGAAGCCCGTACCGGCGCCCTCAGTGGCCGTCGGCGTCTCCGTCGCGTCCCCCGGCGTCTCCGTCGCGTCGGGGTCGACCCCCTCGATGACGGCTGGAGCCGACGCGACGCTGCCGTTCGTCGCGACGAGTTCCTGTTCGCCTGCCGAGTCGATTGTCACGACGAGTTCTCCGTTGGCGTCGGTTTCGCCGACAGTCTCGTTGTTCCGCTGAAGGGTCGCTCCCTCGACGGGTTCGCCGTAGGCGTTGAGGACGCGGACGCGGGTCGTCTCACCGACGACGACGCGGGTGTTCTGCGGTTCGACGGTGAGCGTCGGCACCCGCTGGGTCGTCATCTCGATTTCGCGGGCGCCTTCGGTCACCCGGAGAGAGCGCGAAGAGGAGACGTAGCCGTCCTTGCTCACAGTCACGTTGTATCGGGTGTTGACGGGCACCGACAGCGAGGCGGTGCCGCCGGAACTGCTGACGCTGGCCTCGAAGTTCTCGGCGTTGACCGAGACCCGGACGTCGTCGAGGGACTGTGGGTCTTCGAAGTGGTCGTCGACGACGCTCACTTCGAAGTTGACGCTGCCACGCTCCAGAGTGAAGGACACCGGCGTGTCGACGCCGACGTCCTCGGTGCTCGTCTCCCGGAAGTAACCGGGCTTGACGACGGCGATGCTGTACTCGCCCTGTTCGATGATGTCCGTCGAGAACGTGCCGTCCTCGTCGGTCCAACCCTCGGCGGCGGTTCGGCCATCGCGTCGGAACTCGACGCGTGCGTCCTGAAGGGCCCGCTCGGGGGAGTCGGTCACCGTCACCGTCGCGTTGCCCTTCTCGGAGACGCGAAGCGTCACGTCGCGTTCGGTCGCCTCCTCGATGACGAGCGGGTGGTTCCGGACGTACTCCTCGTGTTCGACATCGAGTTCGACGGTCTCGTCTTCGGGAACGTCGACGAAGGCTCGCCCGTTGCTCGCCGTCGTCGCGGTCCGTTCGCCGTCCTCCCAGCTCGCAGTGATGGTCGCACCGCCGACGGAGTCGTTGGCCTGGTCGACCACCGACACGGTCAGGGTCACCTGTGACCCCGATTGGGCGGCCGCTCCGCCGACCGCGCCGGCGAGGAGCCACCCTACCATCGACAGTGCGATGAGAACACGTAACGTATTTCGCATACGATAACAACAGCGGGCTGGAACTTAGTTTCGCCGGCTGAGTTGAAAACGAACTAAGAGGTCAGAGCCGGCGGGCCGCGATGAGTGCCGACCCCAGCGCCGCAAGCGCCGCAAGCGCGCCGAAGCCGGCGCCATCACCGCTGGTTTCCTCCGGCTCCGTCGGCGTGTCGGTTCCGTCTCCCTCCTCCTCGACGGGCGTCGCCGTCGCCGTGGAACTGTCCTCTTGGGCACTCTGCATCGACACCGCGCGTTCCGAGAAGTGGTCGATGCCGATGGCGACGTTCGCCGTCGCTTCGGCGCTCGAGGACTGAGAGACGTAGTAGCGCGGTTCGTCGCCCTCCATCGCCGACTGCTCGACTGCGCTGTAGGAGTCGGCCTGTGCGGCCGCCTCGCCGTCGACGAACACTTCGATGTCCTCGGCGTTGTCGAAGACGGACTCGGAGACGCTCGTCAACACGACTTTCCCTTGGCTCTGGGTGCGCTCGACGGTCATGTTGACCTCCTCGCGGCTCTGGCTTTCGACCTCGACGGCGGTGTCTTGGCCGTACTCGACGACGCTGGCGGTGGCCGCGCCGGCCTCTTCGCCCGTCTCCGCCGACTCCTGGAGGTACACTTCGGCGGTGGCGGTGCCGTTCTGAATCATCCGCTCTTGTTGTTTGTCGTCCTCGGAGCGCTCGCCGTCGTCGTACTGCCGGTAGACGAGTTGGCTGCCCTCCTCGACTTCGGCGGTGACGTTGCCCTCCTCGTTGACGACGACCTCACCGTCACCGACGACGATGAACGTCCCCTGGCTGCCGTCACCTTTCGTCACGACGACGCGCTCCTCACCATCGGCTTCGGCCTCTGCGTCGTTCGAGAGGTTCGCCTGCACCATCTGGGCGCTGTCGTTGGCCCGCACCTGAAAGATACCCCGGGCGTTGTCGTGGGCCTGCATCGCCGCGCCGCTCTCGAAGCCGAGACGGACGCTGGCGTCGGCCTCGGTTCGGGTCTCGACGGCCGAGCCGACAATCGAAGTCGCGGCCGAGAGACCCACGTCGAGGCCGATACCGGCCTGACTGCGCGCCTCTTCCGAGGACTGGACGCTCATGTTCTCGACGATGACCGCATCGCCGACCGCGTAGTTCGAGACGGCACTGCCGGTCGTGGTGAACTGGACGTGGCTTCCAGCGTACGCTTCGCCTTCCGCATCGGTAGACTGTGCCGCTGCAGGCGCGGCGGCCGCCCCCACGAGGGAAACGACCAACAGCGCCGACAGCACCACTGCTCTATGTCGCATATCAGGCGGAAATCACCGCGTGAAAATAAACTTCTTGGCCGAACGAAATGTTTCGGCTCCGCGTTACAGTCGGCGGGTCGCCAGCAGGGCCGCACCGAGGGCGGCCACGGCCGCGAAGACGCCGAAGCCGGCACCGTCGCCGCCGGTCATGCCGCCGTCGTCGCCGCTGCCGTCGCTCTGCATCGACACGTCACGCTCGGAGAAGTGGTTGACACCGATTGCGACGTCGGTCGACGCCTCGGCGCTCGACGACTGAGAGACGTAGTACGCCGAGTTGTCGCCGCCCTGTGCGGCCTGTTCGACTTCGCTGTAGGAGTCTGCCTGTGCGGCGGCTTCACCGTCGACGAGGACTTCGACGTCCTCGGCGCTGGAGAAGGCCTCGTCGGAGACCGTCGCGAGGACGACCTTCCCCTCGCTTTGGGAGCGCTCGGCGGTCATGTTGATGGTGTTCTCGCTGCGACTGGTCACCTCGACGGTGGTGTCCTGGCCGTACTCGACGACGCTCGCGGCGGCCTCTTCACCCTCGTCGGAACCGTCCTCGGCGCTGTCCTGTCCGCTCTCGGCGGCGGACTCGACGTACACTTCGGCGGTGGCGGTGCCGTTCTGAATCATCCGCTCTTTCTGTTCGTCGTCCTCGGAGCGCTCGCCGTCGTCGTACTGCCGGTAGACGAGTTGGCTGCCCTCCTCGACTTCGGCGGTGACGTTGCCCTCTTCGTTGACGACGACTTCACCGTCGCCGACGACGATGAACGTCCCCTGGCTGCCGTCCTCCTTGGTCACGACGACGCGCTCGTCGCTCTCGGATTCGGCTTCGGAGTCGCTACTGAGGTTGGCGTGTACCATCTGGGCGCCGTCGTCAGCGCGGACCTGGAAGATACCCCGGGAGTTGTCGTGGGCCTGCATCGCCGCACCGCTCTCGACGCTGACCGTCGCGCTCAGACTCGTCTGGGAGGCGAGTTGGAGTCCCGCACCGCTGAACTCCGTCGCCGTCGACAGTCCAGCGTCGACACCGATGCCGGCCTGACTGCGCGCCTCTTCCGAGGACTGGACGCTCACGTTCTCGACGATGACCGCGTCGTTGACCGCATAGCCGGTCACTGCGCTGTTCTGCGTCTGGAACTCAACGTGGCTCCCGCTGTAGGCCTCGCCGCTCTGGGTCGCTGCTGCGGGCGCGGCGGCCGCCCCCACGAGGGAGACGACCAACAGCGCCGACAGTAGTGTTGCTCTGAATTTCATTGGCAACTTGTTGGGAGTTGAGACAGTGGCATAAATTTCGTGGCCATTCGTGGGTCATATTACCACGGCCGCTGCGGGCCGAACGCGAGGCGTTGCGGGTGTGAGCCGCAACCGTTAAAGTGTCTGACTGACTAGTCAGTCAATAATGGTTGAAGAGACGCGTGACCGAATCATGGAGGCGACCTACCGGGCGCTCTGTGAGCACGGGTACGCCTCGCTGACGATGCAGGACATCGCCGACGAGTGCGACTGCAGCAAATCGCTGTTGCACTACCACTTCGACACGAAGGAGGACCTGCTGGTCGCGCTGCTGGCACACCTCATCGAGAAGTTCGACGAGCGCGTCTCGCCATCCGACGAGGACCCCCGCGAGCAACTCGTCGATTTGGTCGAAATATTCTGCTTCGGCGACGGCCGCGCGCGCGCCGACCACCGGGCGTTCCACACCGCGCTGTTGGAACTCCGAGCGCAGGCGCCGCACAACGACGCCTTCCGAGCGCAGTTGGCCGAAAACGACGCACAGGTACACGCGACCGTGACCGCGGTCATCGAGCGTGGCATCGAGAGCGGCGCGTTCCGCGAGGTCGACGCCCGCCGGACCGCCGCCCACATTCTCGCGGCGATTCAGGGCGCCCGGATTCGGTGGGTCACGTTGGGCGACGACGACAGCATCGAGGCCGTCCACGATGCGCTCGTCGATGACCTCATCGACGGCTGGCTGGTGGTCGAGTGAAAGACCGGTCAGTCAACGTCACGGACGGCGAGCTGTTCAAGCCGCTCGTCGTCCTCTCGGCCCCCATCGTCGCCGCACAGGTCCTGCAGGTCGGCTACAACCTCGCCGACACCTTCTGGGTCGGCCAGTTGGGCGCCGACGCCGTCGCCGCGCTGTCGTACGCGTGGGCCATCGTCTTCCTGATGGTGAGCGTCGGCGGCGGCCTCACCGTCGCCGGAACCGTCCTCGTCTCCCAACACAAGGGGTCGGGCGACTTCCGGCAGTCACACCACGTCGCCGGACAGACCGTCTCGTTCGTCTCCGTCGTCGCAATAGTCTTCGCCGCCGCCGGCTACCTCTCGGCGCCGTATCTGCTCGCCATCGTCGGTGCGACCCCCGGCACCGCCGCCCACACCTACGCCACCGACTACACCAGAGTCGTCTTCCTCGGGGTCATCTTCATGTTCTGGTTCTTCATCTTCGATGCGCTCATGCGCGGGTGGGGCGACACGAGGACGCCGCTGTACCTCATGGCCGGCAGCGTCGCGCTCAACGTCGCTTTGGACCCGTTTCTCGTCTTGGGGTTCGTCGACAACCCGATGTTCGCGTGGACGGGCACCGAGTCCCTCCAGACGACGCTGTTCGCACTGACCGGCTTCGAGGGCTACGGCGTCAAGGGCGCGGCTATCGCCACCGTCATCGCGCGCTTCTTCCCGGCGGTAATCGGGCTGTACCTGCTTCTGTTCGGCGACGTGGGACTCTCGCCGGAGCTTTCGGACTTCCTGCTCCAGCGGGAAACCGTTGGGAAGATCCTCGACGTGGGTGCCCCCATCGGCGCCGAACAGGGGCTCCGCTCGGGTGGCATCGCCGCGATGACGGCCATCATCGCGCTGGCCGGCGACGACGCCGTCGCCGCCTACGGCATCGTCAATCGCCTCGCGTCGCTTCTGTTCCTCCCGGCGCTCGGCTTCGCCCGCGGCACCGAAACCGTCGTCGGCCAGAACCTCGGCGCCGGCCACACCGACCGTGCCAAGCGGGCCGTCTTCCTCGCAAGCGCGACCGTCGCCGGGGCGTTTTTCGTCGTCGTCGCGGCCGCCTACCCCTTCGCCGAGTCCATCACCGGCGTCTTCCTCCCGCCCGGCGACGACGCCGCGGGAACCGTCATCGAGTACGGCGCAGCCTACATCCGCATCGCCGGCCCTGCATACGTCTTCCTTGGGGTGTTTCAGGTCGTGTTGGGTGGATTCCGGGGGTCCGGGTCGACCAGGGCGGCGATGTTGCTCTCCGTCCAGGAGTTGTGGCTGTTCCGCATCCCGCTTTCCTTCGTCTTCCTGACGGCCTTCGGGTGGGGCGTCGTCGGCGTCTGGTACGCCGTCGCCATCTCCTTCGTGGCCTCGGCGCTGACGACCGGTGCGTGGTTCCTCCGCGGGACCTGGACCGACAGCGTCGTCGACCCCGAGGACGTGGACGCCCCCGGCGGGCTGGAAGTCGCCGACGACTGACGGTTAGGTTCGGTCGAGCGTCTCCGCGACGGCCCCGACCTCGTCGCTCGAAAACGCCGGCAGTGCCTCGGGCGTCGTCCTGACCAGCCCGTCGGCGGCGATGGCCCGGCGCAACGCCGCCTTGACGCCGTCGTCGAGACCGGCGAGGAAAGCGCCGGCGAAGGCGTCGACGGCACCGGTCGAATCGACCGAATCGACATCGGGGCGCTCGAAGCCGTGGACCGTCGAGTCGTGCCACGCCGTGGCGTCGGATGCCCGACACAGCGCCACCGTCTCCAGGTCGTGAGACGACGCCAGGGCGTGGGTCACTTTCGAGGGTTCGCCGCCGCGGTCGAAGACGGCCTCGACGGCGTCTGCGGTGCCGACCAACACGTCGACGGCGGGCAACAGCCCTTCGAGGGTCTCCCGTGCGGAGTCGAGGTCGTGCCACCCTCGGGTGTCCAAGACGCCGAGTGCCGTCCTCGCGCCCGCATCGCTTGCAGTCTTGAGGAACTTCGCGGTCGCACCGGCCAACCCTGTCGACGCCCGTGGCGTCGCGGCGGTGACGTAGGCGGTGTCGGCGGCCTCCACGCGGTCGGTCGGAATCGAGTCCATCGTCAACCCCTCGACGACGGCGTTCCCGAGGTCGTCGATGCGGGCGTCCGGACGCGGCGTGCGGCCGCGCTCGAAGAACGTCAGCCCCTGTCGACCCGCGACGGTGTCGGCGACGACTTCGACGCCGTGGCCCCGGAGTTCGCCCTCGACGCGGGCGCCGAGCGGTCCCGCCGGAAGCCGCGAGAGCCACACCGGTTCCGCGCCGAGTCGGCCCGCCGCCGCCGCGGCGTTGCACTCCGGCCCGGTGACGCCCACGTCGAGCGTTTGGGCCGTTTCCAGCCGTTCGCTCCCCGGCGGCGCGAGTTCCAACGCGGCCGCACCCAGCGTGACGAGTTCCATGGTCGGGACTCACGGCCCGAATACAAATCAGTCCCGGCGGCCGCCGTGGCCGGGGTAGTCCCGCTCGAAGCGGTTCTCGATTTCCTCGCGCGGGAGTTCGATAATCGTCGGCCGGCCGTGCGGGCACGCGTAGGGGTTCTCACAGTCGTCGAGGGCCGCGAGCAACTCCGCGACCGTCCCCTCCCGCAGCGAGGTGTTGCCCTTGATGGAGGGGTGACACGCCAAATCGCCCAGCAGGTCGTCGACGACGGCTTCGACGGTTCCCGTCGGGTCGCCCTCGACGAACTCGCCCAGCAAATCGCGGGCCAGTTCGGCCGCCTCGGCGCCGAGTCCCTCCGCGAGGAGCGCGGGCACCGTCGTCACCGTGACGGTTCGGTCCCCACCCTGGACCCGAAAGCCCAGGCGTGCGAGCGCCTCGCTGTGGTCGTCGAGAAGCGCCGCCTCCCGGGCGGTGACCGCCAACTCGACCGGGTCGGCGAGCGTCTGGGTCGTCACGTCGCCGGCGAAGCGCTCGCGCAACCGCTCGTAGTTCACCCGCTCGTCGGCGGCGTGTTGGTCGACCAACAGCAGGCCGTCGGCGCTCTCACAGACGAGGTAGGTGTCGTCGAACTGTCCCAAAACCGACAGCGACGGGAGTCGGTCGAACGTCTCGGGAGCCCCCCGCGTCTCCTCGCCGTCGAAGGTTCGCTGTGTGGGTCGGTCGCGGAACCGGCGGTCGACCGTATCGGCGGTGCTCCCGTCGTTCGCCGAGTCCGCAGTCGACGTCTCGCTATCTGTCGAATCGGGTCCGGTCCAGGCGGGTGTCGGCCGACTGTCGTTGTCGTCGTCCACATCGCTCCCACGCGAAGCGGAGGTGGGTGTGGAACCACCCCCCGCTTCCGGTCGAGTGTGGTGTCCCGAGTCGGTCAATTCGGCGTCGGCGTCCCGGCCGCCGTCACCATCGTCGCCCGCCGGAATCTCCGTCTGTTCGGGCGCCGAGCGGCCCCGCGGCGCCGACGAGCGCAACAGGCCCTCGTCCAGCAGCGCCGCCTCGACAGCCTCTCGGACCTGCCGGCGGACACCCTCGCTGTCGGCGAACAACACTTCGAGTTTCCGCGGATGGACGTTCACGTCGACGCCGCCCGGCGGCACGTCGATGTCGACGACTACGAAGGGATAGCGGTCCGGCGCCAACTGCGTCCCGTAGGCGTCGACGACGGCCTCACGGACGGTGCTCGCGGTGACGTACCGACCGTTGACGAGCGTGGTCATGTACTCTCGGCCCGCGCGGTTCGTCTCGGGATGGCTGATTAGTCCGTCGACGCCGGCCAGCGGGCCGCCGTCGTCGTGGTCGGCCGCTATCGGCACCATCGAGGCGGCGACCTCCCGGCCGTACACCGCCATCACCGCGCTCCGTCGGTCGCCGTCGCCGGCCGTCGAGAACGATTCCCGGCCGTCGTGTTCGAGCGTCACCGACACTGCAGGGTTTGCCAGCCCGTAGCCCGCAACGACCGACTGGACGTGGTCGAACTCCGTGGCGTCGGTCTTGAGGTACTTCCGTCGGGCCGGAACGTTGCCGAAGAGGTCGGTCACCTCGACGGTCGTCCCTTCGGGACAGCCGACGGGGCCACACTCTTGGACATCGCCGCCGGAGACGACGAGTTCGGTGCCCCGCGACCCGCCGCGGGGTTTCGTCCGGATACTCACCCGAGCGACCGAACCGATGGCGTGGAGGGCCTCCCCCCGGAATCCGAGGGTCCCGATGGAATCGAGGTCGGAGATGTCCCGGAGTTTGCTCGTCGTATGTTCGCGGACGGCCTTCCGGGCCTCTGCTTCCGACATCCCGACGCCGTCGTCGGTGACGACGATGCGCTCTTTGCCGCCGGATTCGACGCCGACGGTCACTCGCGAGGCGCCGGCGTCGAGGGCGTTTTCGAGGAGTTCCTTGACGACCGAGGCGGGGCGCTCGACCACCTCGCCGGCGGCGATTCTGTCGCGCGTGTCGTCGTCGAGTTCGCGGATGTCGGGGCTCATCGAACGGATTCATCGACACCTTCGGCCGCCGCGGCATAAATGTCCGCGCTCCGCACACGGGCCGGGAACGCTTTTCACGGCGGTCGCCGATGACCGACTGTATGATAGTGATGCACGCGGAGTTACCCATCGCACCGGATAGCCGCGAGGACGCCCTCGAACTCGTCGAAGAACTCGCCGTCGAATCCCGCGCCGAGGACGGCGTCATCGACTACCGCGTCACGACCGACATCGAGGCGCCCAACACCGTCCGCGTCATCGAGCAGTACGAGGACGGCGACGCCGTCGACGCCCACATGGGAAGCGACCACTTCGAGTCGTTCCAGGCCGAAATCGCCGCCCACCTCGCCGGCGAACCCGAACTGTACCGATACGACGTGGATTCGAAGACCCAACTAATGTAGGATAGGCGACCGGAGTCGGCGTATGCTTGCCCCCGGCCCGACGCTCGCGCTCCTCGGCAGCGGCGGCTTCCTGCTTTTCGGCCTTCTCACAGGCGTCTGGAAGTACCGACACATGTGGCACTCCGAGGACGCCGACGCCCCGTTCTACGTCGACACCGCACACAGAGCGTCGCTGCTGTACGCCTTCGCCGCGCTCGTCATCTACGAGTTCGCGACGTTCAGCCCTTACGGAGCGGCGGTGACGGTCGCGGCGGTGGGTGTCCCGCTGTTCTTCTTCGCCGCCGCCGTCGCCAGTTACGTCGTCCACGGCCTGCTCCGAGATACGGACAACCAGTTCCGCGAACCGCACCGCCTCGGAGAGCGCGAACTGCCGCCATGGGTCGTCAACGTCGCGATGTGGCTGCTCGTCGTCGGCGAAATCGGGGGCTTCGGCGTGCTGTTCGTCGGCTTCGTTCAAAGCGTCGTGGTGTGAGTTCCGACCCGGAACCGCTCACACCCGCCCTCCAAGCGACCACTCCCGCGGCGGGTCCTCGAAGGGCCACTGCCCACACTGTGATTTCGTTAGGTCGCCGCCCATCTGTGCCTCGAACGCCCGTTGTTTCTCGCCGAAGCGGTAGTGACACATCTCCGGTCGCTGTTTCTCCCAGTAAATCGTCTGCATCGACGGCGCACCCTCCGGAATCGGCGGCAGCGTTTCGTATTTCGGTCCGTCCAGTTCGGCTTGGGTCTCTTCGAGGTCGTCCTTGAGCGGCGTCACCGGCGCGGCCGCCCAGTAACCGCCTGCGAAAGCCAACACGACGACGACGGCGACGACTCGCCATCGTCGTGACGGCACCTCGGCGTGAGCCACGAGCACCCCGACGCCGACCGAGAGGAAGGAGAAGAGCAGTATCAACTCGATTGCCCCCTGCATCTCGAGGAAGATTTGTCCGGTGTAGCCGACGCCGCCCAACGCGACCCACCAGTACCGTCGGCCGTCGACCGCGAGTCCGCGGAGCCACCCGGAGGCGCCGACGGCGACGAAGGCGACACCGCTGATACCGATTTCGACGACGACGGCGAGGAGTCGGCCGGCAACGGTGTATCCCTCGACGCCGTACACCGGCGCGATGACGGTTTCGACGAACAGCGGGACGGCCAATCCGGCGGCGACGAACGGTCCGACGACGAGGGCCGCGACAGCGAGACCGCCGGCGACCGTCCGGCCGCTTGCTTGCCAGCCGCCACGCTGGAAGCCGATGGCGACGACCAGTATCGCGAGTCCCCCACCCAACTGCCAGAAACCGGCGCTGGTCGCCGCGGCGACTCCGGCGAGAGCAGGCCGGTCCTCGACGGCGAACAGCAGCGCCGCGGCGCCGAAGCAGAACGCGAAGTACTTCGGCCGGATGCCGGAGGCTGGGAAGGCGTACACCGTCGGCATGACGAACATCGTCAACCCGGCGACGACGGCGGCGAAGCCGTCGTCGGTGAGACGGTAGGTGAGCAAGCCGACCACGACCACGCCGGACCAGACGGCGACGACGGCGACGAATACGCTCAGGACGTGCAACACTGCCATGTTCCCGCCGGAAAGGAGGGCAAGCAGCGTCGTCACCGCGTAGATGAGCGGCGGTTTGAGGTCCCAGAAGTCGACGTACGGCGTCGCGCCCTGCGTGATGTACCAGCCGGCGTGTTGGAACAGCGCCGAGTCGCGGTTCACCTCGAAGGGGTCGGCGGCGAACTTCACGACCGTCGCGACGACGAGGACGACGGCCGCCCCGACCGCGAGACTGCGGAACCAGTTCTCCTCGACGCCGTCGTGGAGTACTCGAAGCCGTCCGGTCGGTTCCGGTTCGGTCATCAGTCGTTCAATCGCTGTTGCCACTCCTGAACTCGGGCCATCAGTTCTACTGGCGGCACCTCGTTTACGTCGGTGTCGCGTAGCTCTTCAAGGACCGATTCGGTCCCCGGTGGGAGTTCGGGCTCGTCGCCGCCGTCTGACGTGGCCTCCCCTCTGAAGTCGCCGCTGCCCAAATCGAAGACGGCCTGTACCGGTTCGCCACCGTCACCACCGCCTTTCGCCTCGATTGCGCGCTCCGAACGCAGGCGGTCGAGTACGTCACGTGCCCGGTCGACGACGGGGTCGGGGACACCCGCGAGGCCGGCGACGTGGACGCCGTAGGAACGGTCGGTCGGCCCCTCTTCGATGGTCCGCAGGAAGGTTACGTCGCCGTCGCGTTCGGCCGCCGCGACGTGGACGTTCTCGACGCGTGGCAGTTCCTCGGCCAGCGTCGTGAGTTCGTGGTAGTGGGTCGCAAACAGCGTGAACGCCCCGACCTCGTTGTGGAGGTACTCGGTGGCCGCCCACGCGATGGAGATACCGTCGTATGTAGCGGTGCCGCGGCCCACCTCGTCGAGGATGACCAGCGAGTCCTCGGTCGCGCTGTGGAGGATGTTCGACAGTTCCTGCATCTCGACCATGAACGTCGAACGGCCCTGTGCGAGTTCGTCGGAGGCGCCGACGCGGGTGTAGATGCCGTCGACGAGACCGACCGTCGCGGCGTCGGCGGGGACGAACGACCCCACCTGTGCGAGCAGCGTGATGAGCGCCGCCTGTCGCATGTACGTCGATTTCCCCGACATGTTCGGGCCGGTGACGAGCAGGAATCGACGGTCGCGGTCGAGATACAGGTCGTTGGGGACGAACTCCACGTCGGTTTCGACGACCGGGTGACGGCCCGCCTCCACGGAGAGGACGCCCTCGTCGGTCAACTCGGGGCGAGTCCACCCCCGTTTGGCGGCGTGAGCAGCGAGCGAACAGAAGGCGTCCAACTCCGCGAACGTCCGGCCGACTCGCTGGAGCAGGTCGGCCTCGGTCGCGACCGACTCCCGGAGCCGGCAGAACGCCTCGTACTCGCGGTCGCCGCGTTCCTCTTCGAGGCGAAGGATTTCGCGTTCCTTCTCGCGGAGTTCCTCGAAGACGTACCGCTCGGCGTTCTTCAGCGTCTTGATGCCCTCGTAGTGTTCGGGCACGGAATCGGCCTCGCTCTTGCCGACCTGAACGTAGTAGCCGTCGGTCTTGTTGCGGCCGACGGTGAGATGCGTGAGGCCGTGGCGCTGTTTTTCACGGTCCGCCAGCGTCTCGAAGAACTCGACCGCCTGCTCGTGGCGTTCCACCAAGTCGTCGAGGTCATCGTCGTAGCCGCGTTCGATGAGGCCGCCCTCGTGGAGCGTCTTCGGCGGGTCGTCGGCCAGCGCGTCGAGTTCCGCTCGGATGTCGGCGACGGCTTCCCGGTCGATGTCCGCAAGGAGGTCGCCAACCGGCGAGTCGGCCAGTCGGGGCGACTCCTCGATGGACGAGGCCAGGTCGGGGAGGAGTTCGAGCGTCGCCCGCGCCCGGAGCAGCGCGTCGGCATCGGCGCTTCCGGAAACCGCCCGCGAGGCGACCCGTTCGAGGTCGTAGGCGTCGGCGAGCGTCTCGCGCAATCCCTCTCTGACGAGGGCGTCGTCGGCCAGCGCCGCCACCGCCGACTGCCGCCGGCGGAGTTCGCCCTGCCGTCGTAACGGTCGGGTGAGCCACTCCCGGAGCAGACGGCCGCCGGAACTCGTCTCGGTGTGGTCGAGGGTCTCGAACAGCGTCCGGCCGTTGCCGGTCATCGTCTCGGTGAGTTCGAGGTTGCGCTGGGTCGTCGCGTCGACGGCGACGTGGTCGTCGGGCGCGTACGACTGCAGCCGAGTGACCGACGCCAAAGCGCCGACGCCAGTTTCGGCGACGTAGTCGATTGCGGCGCCGGCGGCGGTCGTCGCGGCGTCGCTGTCGAGACCGACCGACTCGACGGCCTCGCCGAACTGCTCGCCGAGGGTGTGTCTCGCGCGGCCGGGGGCGAAGGCCTCGGTGTCGTGGAGCGTCAGGCGGGCGTCGCTACGTTCCCGAAGCCGACCCAGGAAATCGTCGTCGTTTCGCACGTCGGGACCGGGGAGTATCTCGACGGGGGCGAACCGGTACAGTTCCGTGAGCGCCCGACTCGCGGCGTCCGGACCCGATACGGCCGTCGCCCGGAACGCACCGGTCGTGATGTCACAGAAGGCGAGGCCGTACTCGTCACCGGCCGAGACGACCGTAGCGAGATACTGGGCGTCGCCGTCGTCGGTCTCCAGTAGCGTCCCCGGCGTGACCACCCGCGAAATCCCGCGGACGATGTCGTCGTCGACCTCGCGTTGGTCGGCGACGGCGACGCGATACCCCCGTTCGACGAGCGCCTTCAGATACGGCGTGAGGTCGTCGACGGGGACGCCGGCCATCGCGTAGTTCTCGCCGCCGGCGGAGCGCTCGGAGACCTTCAAATCGAGTTCCTCGCCGACCAGTTCGGCGTCCTCGCCGAAGAACTCGTAAAAATCGCCCATCTGCATCGCGAGCACGTCGGCCTCGCTTTCCTCCTTGAGGGCGAAGAACTCGCCGACGATGCCGGAAGCCATATCGGAAGGGTGACGGCCGGCCGCTAAAACGTGACGGGTCCCACCCGTCAGGCCGTCGCGGTGGTCGACTCCTCTCCGGCGGCCTGCCTGCGGTTCTTGCCGGCGAGTGCGACGAGTATCACGCCACCGATAGCGCGGAGCGCGATGTCGAACGTCGTCGTGTACAGCGTTATCTCGGTTCCGGCGAGTGCGGCGACGCTTTCGGCCGGCATGAGCAACATCCCGGGAACCGAAAGCAGCAGCGCCGCGACGCCGAAGCCGACGCGTTCGAGTCTGCCCACGTCGGTCCGATAGTAGCCGATGATGGCGGCACCGAGGGCGTAGACACCCGCGAACATCCCGACGACCGGAATCAGCACCTCCGGAACGACGAACCCGAGGTCGGCGAAGTCGGCGAAGGACATCACCGACCATTCGCCGCCGGTGTCACCGCTCCGAATCAGCAGGATGCCGGGCGCGAAGACGAACGCGAACGGGACGAGAATCTTGTTCAAAGACAGCATGAACGCCATCCGGCCAGTCTCGAAGGCGTCGGCTTTGGCGACGCCTGCGGCCGCGTAGGCTGCGACGGCGACCGGCGGCGTCACGTCGGCCATCAGGCCGAGATACAGGACGAACAGGTGTGCAGCGAGCAGCGCGACGCCGAACTCCTGCATGGTCGGGCCGAGCAACACGACGATGATGATGTACATGACCGTCGTCGGCATGCCCATCCCGACGATGATGGCCGCCAGGCCGGTCAGAACCAGGAGAACGACGAACGACCCACCACTGACGCCGAGGATGAGCGCCCGGAGGCTCCCGCCGAGTCCGGTGAGGTTGATGATGCCGGGGATGACGCCGGCGGCGGCGACGGCGACGACGACGACGGTCGCCGTCCGCGCGCCGTTGTCGAGCGATTTGACGATGAACGTGGCGAACGAACCTGCACGCGATGTCGCCATCTCGCTGCCGAATCGCTCGTCTATGGCCGCCGCGGTATCGGTGACGGTGTCATCTAACTCCAAGAGCGGTGCCTCCGACCGCGGCCGGGCCAACAGCGTGAGCACGCTGAGACCGATGGCAATCACCGCCAGTTGCGGCAAGGCGGCGCGGACGGCGGCGATGGGACCGAGTCCCGCCCCAGCGTCCCCGAGCAGGAGGCCGATAAGCGTCGTCCCCGCGAGGAACTGCGAGACGGCGCTCGCGACGAACAGAGCGAAGATGCCACCGACGAGAACCGGCCCAGCGTCCCGGTTGTAGGCCGCTACCACCGAAATGAGCGCGACCGTCGCGACGATGGTGAACCAACCGGCTCGGCCGATAGAGAGGCGGGCGATAACGATGTAGTACAGCAGCAGACCGAGCGGAACCAGATAGAACCACCCGCGTCGCATATGCGGGCCGATGTCCAGCAGTTCCGACCGCGAGAGACCGCCGATGCCGTGTTTGCCGGCTTCGAGGTCGACCATAATCCACATCCCGAAGAAGAAGGCGATTGCCGGCAGCGTCGCCGCGATGATGACATCACGGAATGGGACGCCGATGAACTCGACGATGAGGAACGCGGCCGCCCCCATCACCGGCGGGAGAATCTGTCCGCCCGAGGACACCGACGATTCGACGGCGCCGGAGAACTCCGGGGAGTACCCCGAGCGCTTCATCAGCGGGATGGTGAGCGCGCCGGTCGTGACGGTGTTCGCGACGGAGGACCCCGAAATCATCCCCATGAAACCCGAAGAGACGACGCTGGCTTTCGCCGGGCCGCCCTGTTTGGTGCCGGTCATCGAGTACGCGAGGTCGATGAACCACTTGCCGGCGCCGGACATCTCGAGGAACGCACCGAAGAGGATGAAGATGTAGATGAACCGGACGCTGACGCTGACCGGAACGCCGAGGATGCCCTCGACGGTGTACCAGAGGTTCTGGACGACCTGGTCCCAGCGCAGTTCGCTGGTCGCGAGCAGTCCGACGCCCGGCGCGTCGCGGGGGATGAGATAGCCGTAGCGGCCGTAGAGGATGAACAGACTCACGAGCGTCATCAGCATGACGCCCAGCGCCCGACGGGTGGCCTCCAACACCAACAGAATCGCGAGGACGCCCATCAGATACCCGAACGGCCACGTCGCAAGCGGGCCGATGGCGAGCGGTTCGAACATGGGGTACAACTCGCCCAACGGGGCGCCGCCGCGGAGGCCGAACACCCGGATGACGTCGATTACCTCCGAGTACCGCGTCAGGTAGTACAGCGTCGGGAACAGCGAGAGAACGATGAGGACGATGTCGGCCGGCGTAATGCGGTCGCGTTCGGAGTCGAGGAACGCCCAGCGAAGCACCCCCCGGATGCCCTCGATTATCCGGGTAATCGGGTGGTCCCCGAGTCGGTCACGGACGAACGGCGCGACTCGGCCGAGGCGGCGCGAGAGGGCGCCGGTGCCGTCCGAAATCGGATACAGCAGGAACGCGAGGATGAGCGCGAAGTTGACGTGGATGGCCCGCAGTTGCAGTTGCTGCAACGAAATGAGGCGGTAGGTTCCGATGCCGGGAATCGTCGCCTCGAAGGTGAACCCGCGGGCGGCTATCCACAACTGGAACAGCGAGAACGTGATGCCGACGGCCGCGACGGCGACGAGTGCCGCCCCCCGAAGGGAACGCTTCCGTTCGATTTCTTCGAGGACTTGGTCGGCGTCCTCGGCTGCCGCCTCGTCGGTCGTGGTTTCGTGGTCGTCATCTACCATTGTGGGATTCTGAGCCGTGTTTCGACGCTGATTTCGACGGTGCCGCCGTCGGCGATGTCGACGAGGTCGTATCGCCGGTCCCCGACGACGAGGTCGTGGTCGGCCACGTAGCCGGTCGTGATACGAAGTGGGTCGTAGTGCCGTTCCGGTGGGTAATAGACGTATCTATCGTTGATTTCGGTGACCGGGACGGTCGACGGAAGCCCAGCACCGTAGGAGCTGAACTCCATCCGCGTCATCGTCAGTCGGTCGCCGTCGACGGCGTACACGTCACTGACGAGCGTCTTCTCGACGCTGTGAGTGTACTCGACGGTGACTTCGGTTCCGTTGTCGACGGGCGTGACGAGGAGGTCGTCGCCGTCCTCGCTGACGACGAGGACGGATTGGGTCGCGGCCCCCGTTGCGGCGACGCCGCCGACGCAGGCGACCGCGACTGCGAGAGCGACCGCCAGCCACACCCGGCGGGACACGTTACTCGAAGTAGGCGGCCGCACCTTCGTGGAGTTCGATGGACATGCCGTCCTGTGCGCTGTCGACGCTGATGAAGTCCGTCTTGATGGTGAGGTCGTCGAGGTTGTCGAAGATGGCTGCGGTGACGTTCTCGACGACGTCGGCGTCGTACTCCGATCGGGTGGCAATCATCGCCTGCACCGAGACGGTGTCGACGGCCTCGTCGATACCCTCGTAGGTGCCGGCGGGGACGGTGTCGTCGGCGAACCACGAGGCGGCGTCCTTGATGGTCTGTCGCTCGTCGTCGGACAGCGAGAGGAGTTCCATGTCCGCCGTCGTCGCGAGTTCCTCGATTGCACCGACGGGCCAACCGCCGACGACGAACGCCGCGTCGATGTCGCCGTCCTGAATCTGGTTGGACGCCTGCGTGAAGTCGGTGTTCTGCTCCTCGAAGTCGTCGGGGGTCAGACCCGCCGCGGATTCGAGAATCTGCAGCGCGTTGACCTGCGTCCCCGAGCCGAGGTCGCCGGTGTTGATGCGCATGCCCTCCATATCGGCGAGGGATTCGATGCCGGCGTCGGGTCGGAGAACGATGTGAATCGTCTCCGGGTACAGGGTTGCGACGCCCTGAAGGTTCTCGATTGCGTTGCCGTCGAAGGCGTCGATACCGGTGCCGTTCTTCGCGAAGTACGCGATGTCGTTCTGGATGAGCGCGAAGTCGGCGTCGCCGCTGCTGAGACTGCCGACGTTCTCGACGGACGCCCCCGTCGCCGAAACCTCCATCGCGTAGTCGGTGTTGTTCTCGACGACGGTCTCGAACTCACCGGACAGCGGGAAGTACGTCCCACCGGTGCCGCCGGCGTGCCATCGGATGACCTCCGTCTCGCCGTTGCCGTTACCGTTGCCGTTACCGTTGCCATTGCCGTTACCATTGCCGTTACCGTTACCGGTACAGCCGGCGATTCCGGCGACGCCGAGGGCGCCGAGAGCACCGAGGAGGTTTCGTCGGTTGATTCCGTCGTTTGTGGGTTCGTCGCGCATACCCCAGTATATACTCACGTCCAGTAATAAACGCTTCCAACATCTTCCGATGTTTCCGAATACATGTTACACTATTGAATGAGAATGTGGAACGTACAACGCAGAAGGCGACATGGAACGACGAACCGTGACTCCGTGAGCGCGGTTCGTTCGCCGGGTCGAAAGCACGTCGTACGGACTCTTGAACGGCCGAGATGATGGAGCGAGAAGGGTTCTAGCGGAGACTCGCCTACGTCTCCTCGTCGGATCCTCGGGCGACGGCGTCCCGTAGTTCGACGACGCGCTCGGCGACCGTCGAGGCTTCGCGACCGACGAGTTTCGTCATCGGCTCTTTGCCCACGGCACCGCGGTCGACGACGGCGACCGGTGGGTCGCTCCGACCACCGAACGTGTCTCTGGCCGCCCAGTCCATCGTTCCCGCAGCGTCGTCGGGTTCGGCGGCGCGGTCGTACTCGGTTACGTCCCACCCGAGGTCCTCGATTGCGACCTCGATGTCGTCGCCGAACCGGCAGTTGACCGCGAACCGCAACTCGGGGAAGAACTCCCGGCCGCCGAGTAAGAACCGTGCGACGTGACTGGAGGCGCCGAATCGGATCCCACGGTTCGGTTCGACGCCATCGAGCGTCTTCGTGATGCGGCCCTCGACGGCCGCGGTCTCGCGTTCGTCTTCGGCGTACGGCGTCGCCCCGACGACGTTCATGCCCACCTCGGGCACCAGCGGGCGGACGTTCTCGGCGACGAGCCACGAGACGGCGTCGTGGACGGTTTCGGCCGTCGGCTCTCTGGCTGCCTCGTTGCGGAGCGCGACGAGGTGATGCACCGCGCCGGGGCCTTCGCCTGCGTCGTGATGATACCGGATGGCCCGCTGGAGGAACGAGACGCTCCGGCCGACCGCGTCGACGAGGGGTTCGCCGTGGGCGAGTCGCGTGGCGATGGCCGACGACAGGGTACAGCCGGAGCCGTGGGTCGCCTCGGTGTCGATTCGGGGGTGGCGAGCCGTCTCGATGCTCTCGGCGGTGACGAGCACGTCGAGGACCTCCTCGCCAGGGACGTGTCCGCCTTTCACGAGGGCGGCGTCGGCGCCCGCCGTCAGCAGGCGCTGACCCGCCAGCCGAGCGCCGGCCTCGTCTTCGGGCGTCACGTCGGTCAACACCGCCGCCTCGTCGGCGTTCGGCGTCACGAGCGTCGCCTCGGCGACGAGGTCATCGTAGGCCGCTTCGGCTGCTTCGGTGAGCAGGCGGTCGCCGGAGGCCGCGACCATCACCGGGTCGACGACCAGCGGACAGTCGAACTCGGCGGCGTAGTCGGTGACCGTCTCGACGAGTTCGGCCGTCGCCAACATCCCGGTCTTGACGGCGCGAACGTCGAAATCCGACAGCACCGCCTCGAGTTGCGCCGCCAATTCCTCGGTCGGGAGGACGTGCGTGGACTCGACGCCGAGGGTGTTCTGAGCGGTGACGGCGGTAATGGCGGAGGTGCCGAACCCGCCCATCGCCTCGATGGTTTTCAGGTCGGCCTGGACGCCCGCCCCGCCGCCGGAGTCGCTGCCAGCAATCGTGAGGACGACCGGCTTCTCGGTGGGGTTCCTCCTGCGCGTGTCGGTCATGAGCGTGTGTTATCACCAGAGAATACTAATCCGTGGTGGTCGGCAGCGAGCCAGTCAGACGTCGTCGGGCGTCTCGGCGTCGTCCTCGACGGCCCGCTTCATCGATTCCCGCCGGGACTTGGCGTCCCGACCCGTGCACTCCAGCAGGAAGTCGTTTTTGGCGTTGTTGGCGTCGCCAGCAGCGTCGACATCGCCGGTTTCCATCAGGTCCTCGAGGTCGCGCTCGACGAAGTCGACGGCAAGTTTGTCCTTCTTACCCGAGTACGTGACCGCGCCGGCGACGACGCGCTCGAAGACGGGGTTCTTCGGTTCCTCCACGACGAAGAGGTCACTTCCTTTGAACTCCTCGGTGGCCGAAATCGGGCCGAAGTACTCCTCGATGGTGCCTTCGAGGTCCGGTACGCGCTCTTCGAGATACTCGCCGCGACGCATCTTGTACTCTTCCATGGGCCGAGTATTGACGCGCTGTGGTTTACCGTTTTCGAGGTACTTCACTCACGTTCGAGTTGCAACCACGACCCACACTCCGGACACGGGTCGCCGTCGCGGTAGGCGGATTCGGCATCGACGTGGAACCCACACTCCTCACAGACGAGGACGCCCTCAGGGACCGTGATGCCCGACAGTTCCTCCTCGGAGTCGGGGTCTAGATCCTCTTCAGGGTCGGGGTCGACCGCGTCGGCGTCGACCACGGAATCGCTCTCGGGGTCCCACGGCCCATCGTCAGGGTCGTCGGGCCACTGACCGGGCGCCCGCTCCGGTTCGCCGTCGTCGGTGAGAATCTCTGCGTCCTCCTCTTCGGGGTCACGCGCCTCGAACTCGCTCTCCTCGTCGGGCGCATCGGGCGTTTCCTCGGCCGATGACCACCCCTCCGAGGCGTCGGAGGCGGTCTCGGCGTCTTCGTCGTCGGCCGCGCCGCTCCGCTCGACGACGCCGTCGAACGTCCCCACACCTTCGGACCCTTCCACGTCGTCCGCCGTGACGTCGGGCGGGGACACCTCCTCGTCGAGTCCCACGTCTTCGGGGTCGACGACGGCGGTCACCTCGGTGCTTTCGGAGACGACCCGTTCGGCCCCACAGCGCGTACACCGTTCGAGTTCACGCACGACGGTCACGACCTCGCTGCCCTGTTCTTCCCGCTCCCGCTCGACGTCGGCGGGCTCGAAGGCGTGGCCGAGTAGCGAACACTTCAGTCCCATTGGGAAGGTGTGGCCGTGTAGAGGGTATAAAACTTGAGACACGGACCCCGGGGTTCCGGAGCGCCACACCCGGCGTGTGCCGGCGAACGGTTAAGACCACCCCGGGCGAACGCTCGTGTATGCAGGCGAAGCGGGAGTATCGCGACCGCGACGACACCGAAGTCGCAGTCCTCGATGCGCTCGTCGACCGGACCGAGGAGGGAATGACGGTGTTCGAGTTGCGGTCGGGAGTCGGCACCGACATCGACGCCATCGAGGACGCACTCGCCGAACTCAAAGAAGAGGGCCTCATCACCGTCGAGAACGACGACGAGCGGATGCGCATCTATCCCGACGAGCGCGTCGTTCCCGACCGCAACGGTACCGAAAGCGACAGCAGCCCCTCGCTGTTCCGTCGCATTCGCGAGAAACTCGGGCTGTGAGTCCGTCCGCCGCGATGCGTCGCTGTTTTACCGCCGCATCGCCTTTGTTGCGGCAATGACAGTCGTCGCGGACATCCACGAATCCCACGGTGCGACGTTCACCGAACGCGGTGGCCGCCGGGTCGTCGACCACTACGGTCGCCCCGAGCGCGTCCACCGCGCGGTTCGGAACGTCGTCGGCGTCATCGAAATGGGGTACGGCGTCGTCGAGGTGACCGGCGACGACCGAATCGAGTTCGTCGACAACGCCGTCTCCAATCGCGTCCCGAGCGAGGACGGACAGGGCGTCTACGCGCTATTGCTCGATTCCCAGGGCGGTATCGAGACGGACCTCTACGTGTTCAACGCCGGGGAGCGACTGCTGTGTTTCGCCCCGCCACAGCGGGCCGACGATCTCGCCGAGGAGTGGGCCGAGAAGACGTTTATCCAAGATGTCGAGGTACGGGTCGCCACCGACGACTTCGGCGTCTTCGGCGTCCACGGCCCGAAAGCCACCGAGAAAATCGCCTCGGTGCTGACGGGGCCGGGGTCGCCGGACGAACCCCTCTCCTTCGTCCGCGGGACGGTCGGCGACTGGGGCGTGACCGTCGTCCGCACCGACGACCTCACCGGCGAAGAGGGCTATGAGGTCATCTGTACGGCCGAGGACGCGAACGACGTCTTCGACGCCCTGGTCAACCACGGCCTCAACGCCGCGCCGTTCGGCTACCGGACGCTCGATTACCTCACGCTGGAGGCCGGGACGCCAACCTTCGAGGCCGAACTCGAAGGGACGGTCCCGAACGTCCTCGGCCTGCGGAACGCCATCGATTTCCAGAAGGGCTGTTACGTCGGCCAAGAGGTCGTCTCGAAGATAGCGAACCAGGGTCGTCCCTCGCGGCGACTCGTCGGGCTTCGACCCGAAACGGTGCCGGCGAGCGGGTCGGCGGTGTTCGCCGGCGACAGCCACGTCGGCGAGGTCACCCGAGGCGACCACAGCCCCGCACTCGACGCGCCCATCGCGCTCGCATTCGTCGATTTCGATCTCGACGCCGAGGAACTCACCGTCCGCGTCGACGGCGAGGACATCCTCGCCGACCGCGTGGAGTTGCCGTTCGTCGAGGGGTCGGCACGCTCACGGCGGCTTCCCGAGTACGTCTGAAACCGGAGAAAATCGAGCCGCTTACTCCTCGCTGTCGTCGGTCGGGGCGTAGTAGTACTCGCCGGCTTTCTTCTGTTCGCGGTCCTTCTGTGAACCGGGTTTGTTGATGCGCGGTCGGCCGGTGCGCTCGTCGCGCCGGAACGTCACGTCGAGGTTCGCGAGGAACGTGTTCATCCCCTCGCGCATCCCCATCGGTTGGCCGGCGTGGCCGTGGTCGGCGGGCGTCCCCTCGAACACCTGCAGGCGGTCCGACAGCAGGTCAATCATGTAGATGTCGTGGTCGATGACCATCGCCGTGGCGCCGTGGTTCTCGGTGTAGCGTCGGATGGCCCGCGTCGCCAACACCCGCTGTTCGACGTCGAGGTGCGCGGAAGGTTCGTCGAGTAGGTAGAGGTCGGCCTCCTTCGAGAGACACGCCGCGATGGCGACGCGCTGGCGTTCCCCGCCGGAGAGGTCCGTGAGGCTCTGCTCGAAGATGCGCTCTAACTGCAGCGGTTGGGCGATTTCGGTGTTCCAGTACGACGAACCGAAGTCGTCGGTGATAGAGCGGAGGAACGAATCCACCCGCATCGGCTGGTCGATTTCGACGTACTGGGGCTTATAGGAGATGTCGAGGCGGGCGTCGAACTCGCCTTCGTCGGGTTCGAGGCGGCCGGCGAGAATCTTCGCGAACGTCGACTTCCCGATGCCGTTGGGGCCGACGATGCCGAGGACCTCGTTCTGTCGTATCTCGCCGGCGTCGATGTCCAGTGAGAACTCGCCGTCGCCGTAGGACTTCCGCATCGCGGGGTACTCGACGAGGGTGTCGCCGTAGGTCTCGGTTCGGGGAGCGTGTTCCTCGAACTCGATGGACTCCGGGCGGATGCGCATGTTCTCGTTTTCGAGGTATCCCTCAAGGTACTGGTTGATGCCGCCCTTCGTCGATTTCGGCGGCGTGATGACGCCGAATGCCCCCGGTTCACCGTAGGCGACGTGGAGGGCGTCTGCGAGCAAATCCAGCACTGCGAGGTCGTGTTCGACGACGAGCATCGAGCGGTCGTCCTCGGAGAGTTCCTGAATCAGTCGCGCCGCGGTGACGCGCTGGCCGATGTCGAGATACGGCGTAATCTCGTCGAGGAAGTAGAAGTCGGCGTCCCGCACAAGCGTCGCGGCGAGTGCGACCCGCTGGAGTTCGCCGCCGGACAGCGTGTCGATGGGCTGGTCGACGACCGGTTCGATGCCGAGCCGTTCGACCAGTTCGTCGGCGACGCCGCGTTCGTCGACGCCGGCCAGCAGTTCGCTCGTCTTCCCGTCGAAGGTGTCGGGAATCTTGTCGACGTACTGCGGTTTGCGGGCGACGGTCACGTCACCTTCCTGGAGGTCTTCGAGGTACTCCTGTAGTTCGGTGCCTCGGTAGGCGTCGAGGACGGTATCCCAGTCGGGGTCGTCCTCGAAGTCCCCGAGGTTGGGCGTGATTTCGGCGGCCAGCACGTGAACGGCCGTCGTCTTCCCGATGCCGTTCGGACCGAGGATGCCGGTGACCCGTCCCTCCTGTGGGGCGGGGAGCCCGTACAGCGAGAAGGCGTTCTCGCCGTATCGATGGGTGGGGTCCTCGTCGAGTTCCTGCGGGAGGTTGATGATTTCCAGCGCGTCGAAGGGACATTTCTCGACGCAGATGCCGCAGGTCTCGCCGAGACACAGTTCTTCTGAGATAGACACTTGGTCGGGGGCGCCGGCGTACAGTCCCTCCTCGCCGTGCCGTTCCTCACGGGTGACGATACACTCCTCTCCGGTGCGGTTCGGCGGGCAGAAGTTCGCACACTCGTAGTTACACCGGTCGGGTTGACACCGGTCGAGGTCGACGACGGCGATGCTGTCGTCGGTCATTACAGGCTCGTCCCCGTTTGGAGGAGAATCGCCCAGCAAACGAACCACAGCGCGAAGGTCATGAACGCCACGTACAGGTAGTCCTTCACGCCGAACTCGTCGACATCGAGGTCTATCCCCGCCATCTCGAAGACGCGAAGGAGCGGGAACTGCACGATGACGGCGCCCGCGAGGACGTACACGCCGAGGGGGTCGTCGGCCCCGCTCGCGACGGTCGCCGAGACGAGCGCGGCGGCGACGCCGGCGAGACACGCCAGCGCCGTGACGGTGACGCCACGGACGTGTGCGACCCTGCGTTCGGCCGTATCGGTTGCCATACACCCACGTCAGCCATCCGTAGCCAAAAGCGGTTCGCTCCGGGCCTATCGGAGCCGACGACCGGAAAACCAATCGACTGAATGACAAACACAGGTTTCACGGTTCATCAAGCCCGTTTTCGGCAGTTTCGAGGTCGATACCCGACCTGTTTGGGTCAATGTTTATACCTCTGGCTCGCCTCTTTTAGGGTACAAATGGCTGATTCTGACGGCGAAAACCTAGAAGACCTCCCGCCGAGTGCGAAACTCGTCTACAAGGTCCTCGAGTACAACGGACCGATGACCCAGAAAGGCATCGTCGAGGAATCGATGTTGTCCGCCCGAACCGTCCGCTACGCCCTCGAACGACTCGAAGACATCGACATCGTCTCCGAGGACGTGTACTTCGCGGACGCGAGACAGAACCTCTATGAGATTCAGGCGCCGGTCGAGGCGGCCGCCGACGGCGGCACCGACACCGCCAGCTGCGACGACTAAACGGACGTTTTCGTGTCGCTTCGGGCCGTGAGAGCCGGCTGTCGAATCAGAGCACGAGCCGCTGACAACTCCCACAGAGGTTCTCCTCTTTGACATCGACCTCGCGGACGGTCGGGGAGAAACTCATCACACAGCGAGAGTTGTCGCAGTGTTCGAGGCCGAGCGTGTGGCCGATTTCGTGGACGACCTCCTTACGGACGCGGTCGGAGAAGATGTCGCCGGCGGACTTGTTCGAGAAGCCGCCGTCCGAGGAGGTCTGGAGCCGGTACGTCGAGATGACCGAGCCGTTGCCGGAGAGGTACGCCAGCCCGAAGACGTAGTTGCGGCGCCGGTAGTAGAGGTCCTTCGGCGTGATGGCGATGTTCTTCTCTCCGGAGCCGATTCGGCCCGCGAGTTCGATGAACTCCTCGGCGCGATACTGTTCGCGACCGGGGTCGAACGCGCCGTCGGGGATGGGTTGGCCGTCGTGAATCGTCACCTCACAGTCGTAGACGGACCGCAGTCCGCTGGAGGCCTCCCGCTTGACCGCGGCAGAGACATCACCGACCGGCACGATGTCGACGTGCATGGGAAAAGATTAGATACGGCTGTTCATAAACATCCCGACGTGCACACCGACTCGAAGGCGACGCTCGTCGACCGCCTCGCCGGGTTCGACCGCCTCGTCGAGGTCGGCGTCGGGAACCGAACCGACGTCGCGGCCGGCCTCGCCGAGCGCGGACGGACGGTCACTGCGACGGATATCCACGAGCGCCCGACCCCCTCGGGCGTGCGGTTCGTCCGCGACGACGTGACCGACCCCGACGTGACGCTGTATCGGGACGCCGAGGCGGTGTACGCGCTGAACTGCCCGCCCGAACTCCAGCGGCCGCTTGCCGAGGCGGCAGAAGCGGCCGAGGCAGCGTGTTTCTTCACGACCCTCGGGAGCGACCCCGCCGTCGTCGACGCAACGACGGAGACACTCGAAGACGAGACCCTGTTCCGAGTACACCCATGAACGTCGACGCAATCATCCTCGACATCGACGGCGTGTTGGTCGACGTGGCCGACTCCTATCGCCGTGCAATCGTCGAATCCATCGAACACGTCTACGGCGACACCATCGAGAAAGCCGACATTCAGGCGTTCAAGAACGCCGGCGGCTTCAACAACGACTGGGAGTTGACCTACGCCGCCGCGCTGTACGTCCTCGCCACCCGCGAGAAGCCGTATCTGAGCATCGAGACGTACACCGGTCTCATCGCCGCCTCCGGTGGCGGCTTGGACGCCGCCCGGACGGCCATCGCCGACGAACTCGAACCGGCCGCACGCGAGCAGATACTCGCCGACTGGGACCGACAGCGGCTCCGGGAGGTGTTCCAGCAACTGTATCTCGGCTCCGAGTTGTACCGGCAACTGGAGGGTTCGGAACCCGACCTCGACACCGAGGGGTTCATCCACGACGAGCCGGTGTTGCTCGATGACTCGACGCGCGAGGCGCTGGAATCGTGGGATGTGGGGGTCCTCACCGGCCGTCCGAGCGCCGAAGCCGACATCGCACTCGACCGCGTCGGCCTCGAGGTGGCCGGGGACCACCGATTCACGATGGACGACTGGGACGCCGGAAAGCCCGACCCGGAGGCGCTCGTGACGCTCGCCGAACGGTTCGACGCCCAGCGAATCGCCTTCGTCGGCGACACGCTCGACGACATCCGCACGGCGACGAACGCCGCCGACACCGACTCGACACGGGAGTATCACGGCATCGGCGTTCTCACAGGGGGCCTCACCGGCGAGGAGGGCCGCCGCCGCTACGAAAGCGCCGGCGCGAGCGCGGTCCTCGACAGCGTCAACGACCTCCCCGACCTGCTCGAATGAGCGCCGAACGACTCCTCGTGTGGAGCGCGGCAGTCGCCGCCACAGTCGTTTCCTCGCTTGTCTCCGTCTCCGACGCGACGGTCGGGGGACGACTCACCCTCGCAGCACTCGGCATCGTCGTGGCTCTACCGCTTGCGGGCGTTTTCGTCGGGTGGCTCTCGACGGTTCGCGGCGGCGAGCGCGGTTGGAGCTAGAAGAACAACTCGGGGTCATCGTGGGAGAACGTCACCCGCGTTTCGTCCGACAGCGGACGGATGTGGGTGTACATAACGCCCGCTTCGGTCGCTCGTTCGGCGAGTTCGGTCTCCTCTCGGGCGGCGAGAAACGCCGGCACGACGACGGCGGTTTCCTCGGCTGTCGCCTCGCTTGCGACGATGAAGAACCGCACGCCGCCCTCCTCCGTGCGGTAGACGTGAGACGTATCGAAGGTGGCCGCCTCGACGAGCGCTTCCAGCGTCTCGAACTCGTCACCGGGGGCGAGCACGTCCAGTCCGAACGGGTCGCCGGTGACCGGCGTCACATCGCCGGGATGGACGACGAGCGTCTCCCAGCCATCGTCGCGGTACTCGGCGGCGATGGCGTCGGCGTCCTCAAGCAGTTCCTGCCAGCGGTCGGTGACTACCGATGGGGGCCCGTCTGCGTTCATACCGGTCCCGTGTCGGCCGGCGGCAAAAGCCCGACGGTCACGAATCGGTGTCGGTGACGGGGGCGTCCAGTTCCTCTCCGACCCAGACGCCGTTGCCGTCGGCGTCCAGTCGGACATCGTCGGCGTCGAGATGGCAGGCCGCCCGCTCGCCGTCCGGGTGGCGTCGCTCACAGACGCTGGTGTAGCGCTCGCGGAGCGTTTCGGCGGCGGCCTCGAAGTCTCCCTCGACGAGGGCCTCGAAGGCCTCCCGAAGGTGTGTTCGCTCCGAAGTGGGCAAATCGACCCCTTCGAGCAGTCGGTCGAACAGCGCCTCGACAGCGTCGCCGTCGGACGGTTCCAGCCCGTCGAGGCTCACGTCGCGATTCTCGATGCGACGGCGAACGTCCATGACTGCGCGGTACTGCGATTGCGTGAGGTCGAGGTCGGCCGGCGGAATCACCTTCGGGCACCGGGACCGGAACCGACAGCCAGAGGGCGGGTTCCGTGGCGACGGAACGTCGCCGGTCAGCGGTTCGATGTCGCGGTCGCGCTCGTCGGTCGAGGCCCGTGGAACGCTCTCCAACAGCGCCTCCGTGTAGGGGTGTTGGGGGTTCGCGAACAGTTCCTCGGTCGGTGCGATTTCGACGATTTCGCCGAGATACATCACCGCCACGCGGTCGCAGATGTGTCGGATGACGCTGAGGTCGTGGCTGATGAACAGATACGTGAGGTCGAAATCGTCCTGGAGGTCCTCGAGTAGATTGAGCACCTGTGCCTGAACGCTCACGTCCAGCGCACTGGTGGGTTCGTCCAACACGAGGAACTCGGGGTCGAGCGCGAGCGCGCGGGCGATGCCGACGCGCTGGCGTTGCCCGCCGGAGAACTCGTTGGGGTATCGGTCGAGTTGGTCGGCCGAGAGACCGACCCGCTCCATGAGGTCTGCCGCTCGCTCTCGGCGAAGTTCGTCATCCGGGCGGGCGGTGTCCACGTCGGATTCGGGCCACGGCCAGTCGTGGATGTCGAGCGGTTGTCGGATGGAGGCACCGACGGTCATTCGGGGGTCGAGACTGGAGAAGGGGTCCTGAAAGACGACGCCGGCCCGACGCCGGAACGAGAAGAGGTCCCCGCGTTCGGCGAGGTCCTCGCCGTCGTACTCGACGGTGCCGCCCGTGGGGTCGAGCAGTCGCAACAGCGTCTCGCCGGTCGTCGACTTCCCACAGCCCGATTCACCGACGAGACCGAGCGTTTCGCCCTCTCGGATGTCGAAACTCACGCCGTCGACGGCCCGCACCGGATTCGTCGTATCGCCGAACAGTCGGTCCAGTATCGAGTCCTCAGTGTCGAAGTGCTTCTGAAGGTTCCGTACCCGGACGAGCGGGCGGTCGGCCGCCGTCGCATCCGCCCACTCGGACACTGGCGTCGGTCCGTGGTCGTCACTCATCGAAGTATCCCTCCTCGAGCGCGTCGGCTTGCTCGTAGTCGTGGTCGGCCAGATAACACATCGCCGTGTGCTCGCCATCGACGGCGAACTCGGGCGGTTTCTCCAGACACTCCTCCATCGCCCTCGGACACCGGTCGGCGAAGTAACACCGGTCATCCATCTCCGAATCGACGAGGCTGGGGACGTTTCCGGTAATCGGTTTCAGGCGGTCGGCAGTGCCATCGAGGTCCGGAATCGACCCCAACAAACCCTTCGTGTAGGGGTGGACAGGGTCGTCGAACACGTCTTCGAGAGTTCCTTTCTCGACCAACTCGCCGGCGTACATCACGCCGACGCGGTCGGCCATCCGGGCGATGACGCCGAGGTTGTGCGTGATGAGAACCGTCGTCATGCCGACGTCTTCCTGTAGCTCTGCAAGCAGGTCGAGTACCTGCGCCTGTATCGTCACGTCGAGTGCGGTCGTCGGTTCGTCGGCCACCAGCATCGAGGGTTCGCCGGCCAGCGCCTGTGCAATCATCGCTCGCTGGAGCATGCCGCCGGAGAACTGGTGGGGGTACTCCTCGGCGCGCTCGGCGGGGTCGGGGATACCGACCATCTCCAGCAGTTCGACCGCCCGGTCGTGGGAGGCGTCGTCGACGAAGTCCCGGGTCGGAAGCAGGCTGTCGCCGACGAACTTCGCCAGTCCGTACCCCTGTGTCCGGGAGCGGACCGACCGCGGATTCGCCCGGGCCCGGCGCTGGACCTCGACGGCCTCGGCGATTTGCTCGCCGACCGTCAGCGATGGGTTAAAACTGCTCATCGGGTCCTGGAATATCGTCGAGAACTCCGTCCCACGGAGCGCGCGACGCTCGCCGTCGGACAGCGACTGGAGGTCGACGTAGTCGCCGTCGACGGCCTCCGGCGCGTCGGACTCGATGCGCGCCGCGAGGTCGGGCGAACGGAACCACACCGCCCCGTCGACGATTTCGCCGGGGCGTTCGACGAGGTCGATGAGCGACAGCGCCGTCACCGACTTCCCGGAACCGGACTCGCCGACGATGCCGAACACTTCCCCTTCCTCGACGCTGAAGGAGACGTCTTCGACGGCGTTGATTTGGCCCTCCTCGGTGAAGAATCGGGTCGTCAATCCTTCGATTCTGAGTTTCGGCGCCACCTCAGACACCCCCCTCCCCCTCGATGGAGGGGTCGAGTGCGTCCCGAAGCCAGTCGCCGAGAAGGTTCACGCCGATGACTGCGAAGACGATGGCGAGACCCGGCATCGTGGCTATCCACCAGTAGGAGCGTTGGTCGCTCCGGCCGTCTGCGATGTCGGCGCCCCACGTCAAGTCGGTACCGGAGAACCCGAGGAACGACAGCGCGGACTCCAGTAGGATGATAGCGGCCACCTGAATCGTCGCCAACACGATGATGGGCGTCAGCGAGTTCGGGAAGACGTGCTGTCTGAGGATGCGCCAGTCGGAGGCGCCGGCCGACCGTGCGGCCTTGATGAACTCCTCGGCGCGGACGCTCATCGCCTCCCCACGAGCGACCCGAGCGAACCACACCCAGTTGACCAAGGCGACGACGAGCGTCACCGTCACCGGGAAGGTAAAGGAAGCCGGCATCTCGGCGACGTGTGCGGCACGCGGTATCAACACGTTCGGAACGAGGTCCGAACGGGCGGCGTGGACGAAGGGGTCCGGAATCGTCGTGGTGTGTACGTCGGAGTCCCTGAACACGCCGACGAGGGCGATAGCGAGGACGAGCGACGGGAACGCCAACATCACGTCGGCGCCCCGCATCAGCGCGTCGTCGATGCGGTCGCCGAAGTAGCCGGCGACCAGTCCGTACGGAACGCCGATGACCGTCGCGAGCAACGCGCCGAGCAATCCGACGAGCAGCGACACGCGGGCACCGTACAGCAACCGCGAGTAGATGTCCTGTCCGAGCGCGTTCGTCCCAAGCGGGAAGGTTTGTCTGGCGGTTATCTCGACGGTCTCACTGCCCGACGGCGTGACGCGCTGTTCGGTGTAGGAGAATCCCAATGGCGGCAACTCCGAGAGGTCCTCGGTGCCGCCGGTCCCGATTCGCGTCGTCGTCGGGTCGTGAAGCGCGAGAAACGGCGCGAACGTCGCCACGAGGAACAGCAGTAACACGAGCACGACGCCGAGTTGTGCGAGTCGGTTCTGCTTGAACTCCCGTCGGAGGCTCCGTTTGACGCGTTCGGATATCATTCTGCGGTCACCCTCGGGTCGAGGTAGGCGTACAGCGAGTCGACGACGATGTTTATGAGGACGAATCCGACGCCGATGACGATGATGGTCCCCTGAATCGACGTCCAATCGCGGTTGTTGATGGAGGTGATGAGAAAGCGGCCGAGGCCGGGCCAGGCGAACACTGTCTCGGTGATGACGGCGCCGCCGATGAGCGTCCCCAGTTGGAGACCGAGGACGGTGACGATGGGGATGAGCGTGTTCCGGAGGACGTGTTTGTACAGGGTGAGCGTCTCGGGCAGGCCTTTGGCGCGACACGCCGTCACGTACGACTGCCCGAGTTCCTCCAGCATGCCGCTCCGAGTGAGTCGCGTGATGAGCGCGGTGAAGTACGTCCCCAGCGTGATGGCCGGCAGGACCAGTTGGGCGGCCCACTGCCCGAGTTCGGAAACCGAGCCGTTCGACAGCGCGAACAGCGCCGTCTGGAGACCCATCTGTCGACCCGTCGTCGGGATGACATCGACGTGGACGCCGACGAAGATGATGAGCATGACGCCGAGCCAGAAGTTCGGCGTCGAGATGCCGACAAGCGAGAACAGCGTTGCGCCGTAGTCGACAGGTTCGCGGCGGCGGCGGGCGCTGACGACGCCGAGCGGGATGGCGAGAACGACCGCGACGACTGTCGCGGCGACGGCGAGTTCGATGGTCGCGGGCAGTCGCGACGCGACGAGGCCAGCAACTTCACGACCGCTGGACATCGATTCGCCGAAGTCCAGCACCACCAGGTCGGTGATGTAGTCGTAGTACTGGACGTACAGAGGTTGGTCGAGGCCGAGGTTTTCACGGAGGCGCCGACGCACCTCCGGACCCGCATCGGGCGGCAACAGCGTCGCCGTCGGGTTCCCGGGGGTGAGATAGCGCAGGAAGAAAACGACCGTCACGACCCCCCACGTGACGACGACTCCCTGAAGGAGGCGCTTTATGAGGAACTTTGCGAGACCCATTTCTACCGCAATTCTTGCCGGCGGGTTACAAAAAACCGCCGTTATTCGACGATTCGGTGGCCGGGAACGGTACGGTGCCGTCCGCCGTTACTCGGGGATGGTCCGTGCCTGCTGGAGCAACTCGGCCAGTTCCTCGTTGTTAAAGTGCTGGAAGGCGCCCTCGGTGAACCACGGCGACATCGCGTAGTCGCCGTCGAGTGTCGGGTTCCCCCAGCCGATGAGGAAGAACGCCGGCGATTCCGACTGCTCGGCGAGGAGTTCGTTGACGAGTTCGCCGAAGTCACGCCGGTTGGCGGTGCAGGTGACGTTCTCCAGTTCGTTAATCTGGTTCGCCGCAGCCTCGGCGACGTCGGCATCTCGCAGGTATCGACCGACGGGCGTGTGAAGTTCGATTTCGATGCCCGCGTGGCCGCTCTCCTCGACGAGTGCCTCGGCACGCTCGGGGTCGTACGGATAGGGGTCGATGTCGGGGTTGTGACCGTTGTGGCCGGGCAACGTCGGTTGGCTCGTCTGGTTGCCGAACTCGTTGAGGATGCTGTCGATGATGGACTGGACGTCGACAGCGAAGTTCATCGCCTGCCGGAACTCCTGGCTATCGAACGGTTCGGCGACATCGTTCATGACGAGGAAGATGTTCCGCGTCGAGGGTACGTCGTCGTAGCCGACGCCCTCGGCACCCTCGACGTCGGGAATGTCGCTCGGTCGAACGTTGGTGACGAGGTCGGAGTCGCCGGCGATGAGCGCGTCGACGCGGGGGCCGTTCTCGGGGATGGCGGTGAACGTGACCGAATTGGGGTCTGCCGCTTCGCCCCAGTAGCCGTCGAACTTCGTGAACGCGACGCGCGTGTCGTTGACGTATTCGTCGAGTTCGTAGGGACCGGTTCCGTTGATTTCCGTGGCGATGTCGTTGTCCTCGTTTTCGACCCAACTCCGCTGGAGGACGCGCCCGAAGACGGTCAGGTTCCGGAAGATGGTCGGCGTAACCGAATCGAGGTCGAGGACGACATCGCCGTCCTCGGCGCGCGCCTCGGCGATGTCACCGATGTTGCCGGCGACTTCGCTTACGTCCGGGTTGTTCGCCCGATTGATGGAGAAGGCGACGTCCTCGGCCGTCATGTCGTCACCGTTGTGGAACTGCACATCATCACGAATCGTGAGTCTGACCTCCTGTTCGGCGGTTCGCTCCCAGTCGGAGACGATAAGTGCGATGGGCCGGCCCTCCCGGTCTCGATAGAGGAACGGTTCGTAAGCCTGGTCGACGATGTTGTACTGTGGCGTGCTGTTTTCGCCGGTCGGGTCCAGCGTCTCGAGGAGTTGTCCCTGCGAGATGGTAATTTCGTCTCTGTCCGTCGAGAACTCCTTGACGTTGATGTCCTCGTCGGGGCGGGCATCCCACTCGATGTCGTCGTTGATGCCGTAGATGCTGAACTGCTGGTGGAGGTACACCCACGGCGCGAGCGCGTTCGCGAGGCCGTTTGCGTGCTGGAGGACCTCAACGCGGGAGGGGTCCTCCGGCAACTCCTCGTCGTAGGTCCGGAGTTCGGCGTCGGCCCCGTCGGATGGCGTGTCGTCACCGGACGGCGTTCCATCACCGTTTCCGTTGCCGTTTCCGTTGCCGTTTCCGTTGCCACCACACCCGGCCAACCCTACGCTGGCGGCGGTTGCGGCGGTGGCACCGCTGTACTGGAGGAACGTTCGTCGGTCGATGTCTCGCGACATACGGCCATCCATGGGTAAGTATTACATATATCTTCGTGTTTTTAAGATACACCCGTACGGAGATAGGCAACCGTCGCCGGTCACACAACGCTTACCCTACAGTCGGCCGACTATCCCGTATGCGAATCGCACTCCTCGGCGGTACCGGCGACATCGGGCAGGGACTGGTTCTCAGGTGGAGTTACGACACCAACCACGAACTGCTCGTCGGCTCCCGTGACCCCGAGAAGGCACGCACGAAGGCCGAAGAGTACGAGACGGAACTCGATAGCCGCGGCGTCGACACCGACATCAAGGGCTTCGAGAACGCGATGGCGGCCGACCGCGCCGACGTGGTCGTCCTCGCCGTCCCGGCGTATCACCTCGTCGACACCGTCGACGACATCGCCGACCGACTCGACGACGAAACCATCCTCGTCACGCCCGCCGTCGGCATGAAGCGCGACGACGAGGGGTTCCATTACAACCGTCCCGGTGCTGGCAGCGTCGCCGCACTCGTCGAGGAGGCGAAACCCGACGACGTGCCACTGGTCGGAGCGTTCCACAACCTCCCCGCAGGCGGTCTCTCGAACCTCGACCGCACCTTCGAGTGGGACACGCTCGTCTTCGGCGATGACGCCAATGCCAAGGACATGGTCGTCGACCTCGCCGAGGAAATCGAGGGATTGCGCGCGCTCGATGTCGGCGGACTCTCGAACGCCGCCGAGGTCGAGGCGGTGACGCCGCTTCTCATCAACGTCGCAATGGAAAACGACGGATTGCACGACCTCGGCGTGAAGTTCCAGTAACTACGCCAGCACAGACAGCTCGACGGCGTCGTCGGATTGAATCCACGCGTTGTGGTTCTTCGTGTCGTAGATGACGACCGCTCCGTCCTCGAGCTCGAGGTCCGCACACCGGTCGTGGGTAGTCGGAAGGCTGTCACCGCCGGAGCTGTTTTCGATTGGTGCTGGCATTGTCGTTCGCGGGCGGTATCGCCCTACAGGTATCCGTTAGCCGGCAGAAGTGATAAATGTTACCAAGTGTCATACACACGGCGGACAGAGCAAGTCATCAAGTGGGAGGCCACCATGTGAAGTCGTATGAGCGAACCAATCGTCGTTGAGGCAGGCAAGTACACTGCCGAAGAGCTGTTGGCGCGTCTCCGCGACGGCGACCGCCTCGTCGTCAAAGCCGAGATTCTCGGCAGCCCGGAGGAGTTGACGCTGCGCTACGACGGCACGACCTACTACTGTGATACTCCGACGACCCTTCACAAACACGACGACGAAGCCGAGATGGAGGAGTGTATGCGACACTACGGGTACGTGAAAGAAGCCGGCGCCAATTAACGTGTAGCGCTCGGCTTCGTCCGATTCCTGTCTTCGCTGCTCGCGGTCCCATCGGTCGCCGCTCGCCCATCGAGGCTTCAAGCGAAGCGAGAAGCCTCGCGCTCCCCGCTCGGCATTCCCGAGGCGCTCACTTCGTTCGCGCCTCGCAACCCACCCCCTTTTTGCGACTCCACGACGCATTCCCGTCAATGGCAGACCTCACGCTCCCGGCGAACCCCGAGGCGCCCGACGTGGCGACCGACGGCGTCTGGCTCCACTGCATCGGATGCGGCCACGACCACGCCCCCTTCGACGACATCATCTACACCTGCGAGAAGTGTGGCAGCCTGCTGGAAGCCCGCTACGACAGTTACCCGACCTTCGACGACTTCGAGGGCCGCGGCGTCTGGCGCTACAACGCCGCCCTTCCGTTCGAGGAGGGCGTCACCCTGCCGGAAGGCGCGACGCCGCTGCACGAAGCGCCACGCCTCGAAGCCGACCTCGGCGTCCGCAACCTTCGGGTGAAACACGAGGGGATGAACCCCACCGGGTCGTTCAAGGACCGGGGGATGACCGTCGGCGTCCGCGTCGCACAGGAACTCGGCGTCGACCGACTGGCGTGTGCCTCCACCGGCAACACCTCGGCGGCGCTGGCGGCTTACGGCGCCCGCGCCGACCTCGAAACGCTCGTGCTTCTCCCCGCCGGCAAGGTCGCCGCCGGGAAAATCGCACAGGCGAGTCTCCACGGCGCCCGGATTCTGGAGGTCGACGGCAACTTCGATTCCTGTCTCGACATCGTCCAGGACCTCGCCGACCGCGGGGAGGCGTACCTGCTGAACTCGCTGAACCCGTTCCGACTGGAGGGCCAGAAGACCATCGGCCTCGAAATCCTCGAGGAGTTCCGCGACGACGAAGGGCGGTTCCCCGACCGCATCGTTCTGCCGGTCGGCAACGCGGGCAACACCGCCGCGCTGTACAAGTGCTTCCGCGAGTTGGTCGCTTCGGGGGACCTGGCACCCGGCGACGTGCCGAAACTCACCGGCGTTCAGGCGGAGGGCGCCGCCCCGATGGTCGAGGCCATCGAGTCGGGCGCCGAGGACACCGAACGCTGGGAGAACGTCGAGACCATCGCGACGGCCATCCGCATCGGCAACCCCGTCAACGCGCCGAAGGCGCTGCCGGGCATCCGCGAAACCGGTGGCACCGCCGTCGCCGTCTCCGACGAGGAGATTACGACCGCCCAGCGTGACCTCGCTGGCGAGGGCATCGGCGTCGAACCCGCCTCCGCGGCATCGGTCGCCGGCCTGCGGAAACTGCGGGAGTCCGGCGATGTCGAGTCGGGCGAGGACGTGGTGTGTCTGACGACCGGCCACCTGCTGAAAGACCCCGACGCCGCGGCGGCGGCGGGCAGCGACCCCGAACCCGTCCCGAACAGCACGGACGCGGTGCTCGCACATCTCGCCGGCGAGCGGACGGGAGAGGGCGGGCGCGGACTGCTCGGCCGACTTCGCGGCCTGTTCTAGGCAGTCGCGGCTTTCTTTTCGGCCTCGTCGTCGAGAACCAGCGTCTCGGTCGATTCGCCCGCCGAGACCTCGATGTCGTGGGTGTCGAACGGCGTCGCGAGCGTCAGCGTCGCCTCGCTGTCGCTGTCGATGCGGAGCGTGAGTTCGGTGTCGGTGTCGAGACCCGCTTCCTCGACCCACAGCGTGGCCTCGGCGACGCCCTCCAACGTGACTTCGAGGGCGTTTTCGGGGCCGCGTCGTTGGTCAATGTCGGGCTGTTCCCACTGGAGACCGCGGCTGAGGTGGCGCTGGGGCGTCTGCCCGACGCGCCGGAACCGCCGGAGATTGGGGTCGCCGTAGCCGTCGGCCAACGAGAGCGCGTCGACGAGACCGGCGTCCTCGCCGTCCTGCGTGACGATATCCGAAACCCAGTAGGCGCCGTCGTGGACGAGTCCGACCTCGGGGTGGTCGAGTTCCGGCACCTGTCGGTAGGTGACCCGCCGGGGATTGCGGATGACCTTCCCGCGGGCGATGAACTCCGGCGCCCGGTCCCACTGGTCGCGGATGCCGAGAGAGAGATGCGTCGCGACCGGGAACACGTCGAACTGATAGCGGTAGCCGTGACGCCGGAGTTTGCGGGCGTAGTTTTCCGGCGAGAGGACCGGAACGAGCGGGTCGCCGACGGTGTTCCAGATGAGCATCGGGACGTGCCGGAGGTTGTCGGTGATTTCGAGGGCGCTCTCTGGGTCTTGAGCGAAGACGTTGAGTACGTCGCCGCCGCCCTCGCCGCCGAAGAGGTCGTTCGTGAGTTTCGACGGCGCCTTCAGCAGGCCGCCGGTGAGACCCTCGATGGGGTCTTCGCTGGGCGGCCCGACGACGGAGAAGCCGCGGCCGAATAGGTCCGGACACTGCGCGGCGAGCATGCAGGTCCCGAACCCACCCATCGAGTATCCCGAGATGGTGACGCGACTGCGGTCGATGTCGACGCGGGTTTCGAGGTCGCGCCACGCCTCGAAGATGTCGAGTTCCGCCTCGCGTTTGTACCAGCGGCCGGGACCGCGGGCCTGCGGCATCAACACGACGGCGCCTTGGGCCTCCGCCAACTGCTTGACGAGGTTCGGCATGTACACCGCATACTGTGTGTAGGCACCGCCCAGCGAGTGCAACAGCAACACCATCGGCGCCGGCTCTTCGAGGTTCTCGGGGACGTACACGTTGTAGGGCTGGATGCGACCCTCCAGTACGTCGTGGTCGGGGTCGACGCCCTCACCGAGGTAGTACCGTGAGGGGTACAGAAGCGAGTGAAAGCCGGCCTCGAACGACGCGTCGTCGGTCGTCCCCTCGCGGAGCCGCTCGAAGTCGATGTCGGCGTGGAACTGCGAGATGTCGCGGTCGGCGAGTGCCAGCGATTGGGCGTGTTCACGCCAGTTCCCTTCCCCGAGAACGCGCGCCGAGCGGTCCCAGACGAGGTCCAGGAGGTTGTGTCCGATGCCGGTCACGTCGAGTGCGTCGAAGAGGCCGCGACCGATATCGAGCGGGCCGACGTGTCGGTCGTACGGTTCCTCGAATCGGAAGCCGACGTTGAACACCGGCGGTACGTCTTGGGAGTCCCTCTTCAGGCCGCCGGGCGTATCCTCGTCCGGACTGACCGCGACTTGTCTGAATCCGCCCTCCTTGGCGTTCCAGAGACCGGTGACACAGTAGTGTCGCCACGTCTCGTCTTCGGGGTTCAGCGGTACCTCCACCTCGATTTGATTTCGGCGCACGTCGACGGTGACGCGGTCGTCTTCGAGCGGGTCGCCGTCGAGTTCGGCACCAGACCCCCACGTGACGAGTCGGTGGTCGACCGACGCCCCCAACTCACCGAGTCCGTACCCCCAGTCGGTTCGACCGTCGCTGCCCCCTGTATCGATGCCAATGGCGACGGCCGCCGCATCCGGTTCCAGCATCGTGTTCAGCGTGATGCGGTAGGTGACGCCATCCGCCGTCGGCCGCGCCCGAAACTCCAGTAAGTCCGCGCCGTTGTAGCTGTAGCGTTCGCCGTCGTTTGGGTAGTGGAAGTCCCCGGTCGGCTGTGAGAGAATGCCGCCGAGCGAGTCGGCGTTCGCCGGCGACCCGGCGGTGAAGTGGCGCGTGTCGGCGCCGTGGTCGTCGTAGACGTAGTCCTGATACAGGTACTCACCGTCGCGGTAGGCGTCGTGACCGGAGACGAGAAGCGGGTCGGCGTCCCACCCCTCGCCGTTCTCCAACTGCGGCGGCGTGGGGTTGGTGCCGTACAGGGCGTCGGGACCGGGCCGAGGCGGAGAGGAGGGAGACCCCTCGGTACGGTCGCCATCACGGCGTTCCTGAGACATATCCCGTCCCTTCGACGGCGATGGGGAAATGTGTTAGCCCTATTAGCACTTGCTGATTTAAGTGAATCGCCGGGAGTCAGCACCCCGGTAGAGCGCCGAGGAGACCGTCGTTCAGGCGAGTGGGTCAACCTCGACTGTCGACGTGCCGGCCTCGATTTCGACGTCGTGGGCGCCGAAGGACCCCCGGAGCGTCAGCGTCGCATCGACATCGACATCGACATCGACGGTGAGTTCGGTTTCGGGGTCCAACCCCGCGGCTTCGACCCACAACGTCACCGATTCGACGCCTTCGAGCGTGACTTCGAGCGTGTTCTCGGGGCCACGAACGTCCACCGGGTCCGCCCACTCGATTCCGGTGGCGGTGTACGGCATCGGTTTCGTTCCCGAAGACGTGAACCGCTCGGGGGTCGGGTCGCCGTAGCCGTCGGCAAGGGAGATGGCGTCGACGAGGCCGCTACCGTGGCCTTCCCGAACGTCGATGTCGGTGACCCAGTAGGCGCTGTCGTGGACGATACCGAGTTCGGGGTAGTCGAACTCGGGGACGCGCCGGTAGGTGACTCGTGAGGGGTGTTTCGGTACCTCGGTGGGCGAGAGATACGACGGCCCGCGGTCCCAACTGTCCTGAATCGCGAGCGCGAAGTGGTCGACGCTCGGGAACACGTCGATTTGGTGGCGGTAGCCGTGTTCACGGAGTTCCCGCGCGTAGTTGGTCGGCCCGAGGAGTGGGACGAGCGGGTCGGTGCCGCCGTGCCACAAAAGCATCGGGACGTGTCTGAGGTTCTCAGTGAGTCGGAGCGCGTTCTCCGGTTTCTCGGTGAAAATCGAGAACAGTTCGCCGCCGTCCTCGCCGCCGAACAGGCCGTTCATCAGCAGCGACGGCGTCGCAATCATGTTGTTCGTCGGCGCTTGCAGCGGGTCCTCGGCCGGCGGGCCGACGACGCCGAAACAGCGACCGAAGGTGTCGGGGTTCTTCGTCGCCATGATGATGGCGCCGAACCCGCCCATCGAGTAGCCCGTCACGGAGACGCGCTCGCGGTCGATGTCGACGCGGGTTTCGAGGTTCCGCCACGCCTCGAAGACGTCGAGTTCGGCCTTCTTCTTGTACCAGATACCGGGGCCACGCGTCTGCGGCATGAACACGATGCCGCCGGTCTCCTCGGCGAGGTTTTCGACCAGCGTCGGCATGTACGCCGGATACTGGGTGTAGCAGTTCCCGAGCGAATGCAGCATCGTCACCATCGGCGCCGGTTCCTCGAGGTTCTCGGGCACGTAGACGCCGTACGGCTGGATGCGGCCCTCCAGGACGTTGGCGTAGGGGTCGACCCCTTCGCCGAACTCGTGGGCGGAGGGGTACAGGTAGGTGATGAACCCCGAGTCGGGAACCCGGCGGTCGGTCTCCTCGGCGCGAAGTGTCTCGAAGTCGATGTCGGCGTGGTACTGTGAGATGTCGCGGGCGGCCAGCGCGGTCGCCTGCCCGTGTTCCCGCCAGTTGCCGATGCCGATGGAGCGTGGGACCGCCTCCGCCTCGCTGAACGGCGACAGGCGATTGGCGACGCCGACCAACTCAGAGACGCTGAGCGGGTCCTCCAGCGGATTGAACAGTCCAAGCGGGTCCTCGATGTCGAACAGTTTCGGGGCGTCCCCGAGCAATCCGAGCAACTGCAACGGTTCGTCGAGTCGCTGGAGTACCTCCATCGGCGCGTTGGCGACGACCATCGCCAACCGTGGGAGGAGTTCCTCGATGTCGATGTTCCGTCGGAGGGGTTCCTCGAACCGGAACCCGACGTTGAAGACAGGTGGGACATCCATGCCGCGCTTGCCGCCGCCCGGTACCTCGCGGTCGGCGTCGACCGAAACCTCCTGAAACCGGCCGTCCTCGGCGTTCCAGAGACCAGTGACACAGTAGTGTCGCCACGTCTCGTCTTCGGGGTCCAGCGGTACCTCCACCTCGATTTGGTTTCGGCGCACGTCGACGGTGACGCGGTCGTCTTCGAGCGGGTCGCCGTCGAGTTCGGCGCCCGTTCCCCAGACGACGAGTCGGTGGTCGACCGACGCCCCCAACTCACCGAGTCCGTACCCCCAGTCGGTTCGACCGTCATCAGCCTCACCGGCACTCGTATCGATGCCGATTGCGATGGCCGCCGCATCCGGCTCCAGCATCGTGTTCAGCGTGATGCGGTAGGCGACGCCCTCCGCCGTCGGCCGCGCTCGGAGTTCGAGTAGGTCCGCGCCGTTGAACGCGTAGGTGTCCGGAGCCGTCGGATATCGGAGGTCACCGGTGGGGCGACAGTAGAACCCACCGAGCGTCTCGCCACCGGGCGGTTGCTCCAGCACCGACCGCGTGTCGGCGCCGTGGTCGTCGTAGACGTAGTCCTGATACAGGTACTCTCCCTCGACGTAGGCCTCGCAACCGGAGACGAGAAGCGGGTCGGCCGCCCACCCCTCGCCGTTCTCCAACTGCGGCGGCGTAGGTTGGTCGGCGTGGAGCGCCGGCGGGCCGATGTCGGGTACCCCCGGCGACTCCGAGCCACCGCCGTCGGCCGTCTCATCTGACATATCGGAGAGTGACGTTCAGGGGCGAAAGGCGTTCCCCCGGTAATCAGCACCCCTTTTTAACTGCAGGTAGAGGCGCTGTAACACCCGTGTTCCCGAGTCTCAAGGTTTATCGGAGGAGCGGAACGGAACGCTTACGGCCCACACGGGGCGTTTGTGACGCCCGTCTGACGTAGGTTTTTGGTAGTGCGTGACACACGTTCGCTATGGCATCCGCCTCATCCGAACCGCTCCCGACGGTCGGGACGGACCACGAGCGAGTGACGGAACTCGAAGCGAAACTGCGGCGCAGCGAACGGCGACGAGAGGCCACCGAGGAGTGGGCCGAGTTCCTCGAAGCAGAACTCGAAGCGCGCGACAAGCGACTCGAGGAGGTCATCGAGCGCTACGAGCGGCTGTTAGAGGAGGCGAAGGCGGAAACCGAACACGAAACCGACGAAGGATTGTGGGCGAAACTGACCGGCTGGCTTTGAATCAACGCGGCTGGGAACCGCCTTCTGTCCGTCCGATTAGCCGTTCAGGCTGATGTACTTCGTCTCGATGATGCGCTCGTCGGATTCGAGCTTTTCACGGGCTTCGTCGGGCACCTCTTGGTCGATGTTGTAGACGGTGAGTGCCTCGCCACCGTGGACTTCGCGGGCGTTGAACATCCCCGCGATGTTGACGCCGAACTCACCCATCACCGAGCCGATGTGGCCGATGACGCCGGGTTCGTCGGTGTTGCGTGCGACCATCATCTTCCCGCCGGGGATGGCGTCGACGCGGTAGCCGTCGACGCGGACGATACGCGGGTCGTCGCCGGCGAACAGCGTTCCGCAGACGGCGATTTCGGTTTCGCCGTCGCTGACGGTGACCGTCACGAGGCTCTGGAAGTCCTCGGCCTGCCGACGTTTGCTCTCGGTCACGTCGATGCCACGCTCTTCGGCGATGCGCGGGGCGTTGACGGCGTTGACCTGCCACTCCAGCGGCTTGAACACGCCCTTCAGCGCGGAGGCGGTGACGATTTCGATGTCCTCCTCGGCGATGTCACCCTCGTAGTTGACCTCGACGCTCTCGACGCGACTGTCGAGCAGTTGGACCGCGATTTTGCCAGCGGTCTCGGCGAGGTGGATGTACGGTTCGACCCGCGGGAAGGCGGATTCGTCCATCGACGGCGCGTTCAGTGCGTTCATTACCGGCTCCTCGTTAAACGCGGCGACGACCTGTTCGGCGGTGGAGACGGCGACGTTCTCCTGGGCGGCCTCCGTCGAGGCGCCGAGGTGCGGCGTGACGATGACGTCCTCGACGTCGAGCAGCGGGCTGTCCTCCGGCAGGGGCTCTTCGGCGAAGACGTCCAGTGCCGCACCGGCGAGAATGCCGTCCTCGACGGCGTCTGCGAGAGCGGCCTCGTCGATGATGCCGCCGCGGGCGCAGTTGACGACGTAGCCGCCCTCCATCTGGGCGAGTTCGGCTTCGCCAATCATGTCCTCGGTCTCCGGCGTCAGCGGCGTGTGGATGGTGAGCACGTCGGCGGTGTCGAGCACCTCGTCGAGTTCCGCGAGTTCGGCGCCCAACTGCTCGGCGCGTTCCTCGGAGATGTAGGGGTCGAACGCGACGAGGTCCATCCCCAGCGAGTCGAGTTTCTTCGCGACTTCCTGGCCGACCCGGCCCAACCCGACGATACCGAGGGTCTTGCCGTTGAGTTCGGTCCCGAGGAAGGCGCCTTTCGCCCACTCGCCGTCCTTCAGGCGGACGTGGGCCTGCGGAATCGACCGCGCCGTGGCGAACGTCATCGCGACGGTGTGTTCGGCGGCCGCCCGGACGTTGCCCTCCGGGGCGTTGGCGACGATGACGCCCTGGTCGGTCGCGGCGTCGATGTCGATGTTGTCGACGCCGATGCCGGCCCGACCGACGATGACGAGGTCGGGTGCGGCCTCCAGCACCTCGCGGGTGACCTCCGTCCCCGAACGGACGATGAGTGCGTTGGCGTCGGCGACCGCCTCGAGCAGTTCCTCACCCTCCGATTCGTAGTCCGTGACGACCTCGTGGCCGGCGTCGCGTATCACGTCGAGACCGGCGTCAGCGATGGGGTCCGTAACGAGTACCTTCATGGGCGTACGGTCCCGGCCGTGAGGGATAACGCTTTCTTCATCGCCGCGTGCTGCCGGGGTCGAAACCCCGTTTGTATGCACAAATGTGGATATATCCATACAAACAATCCAGTGAATGGACAACTTGGTGCTATCGACTGGCGGCGATAATCAACGACCGTCAACGACCGGCGATGGGTATTTATCAGCTCCGCTGTCACGTCGGGTGAATCGTGTCCCCGCTGTCGCCCCCGTGCCCGCATGAAGCCGAATAGTCTCGCCGAGTCCGTCGTCTACGAACACCGCCGGAAAGTCGTCGCTGTGACGCTGGCAGTCGTGTTCGTCTTGGGACTCGGCCTTCCGGGGGTCGTTCTCGACACGACCCTAGAGGAGTTTCGCGGCGGCACCGCCGAACACGCCGCCGACGGCTACATCACCGACAACATGAGCGGCCAAGCCGCGAACTCGACGGGGTCGTTCGTCGTCATCGCCGACGACGAGAACGTCCTCACGAAACAGCGGTACCTCCAGCAGTTGCGCGTCCAACGGCAACTCCGAAACGACCCCGTCGTCGGGGCGACGCTCATCGAAGACCAACAGCCGCTGGGCGTCTCGAACGTCGTCGCCATCGTCGCCATCCGCAGGGAGGAGGGCGTCGACGCACAGGAAATTACCGTCGAACCGCGACCACCACTGGACGAACAAATCGAGGCCATCGAAGGACTTTCCGAGTTCGAGTTGGAGCTGTACACCTCCTATGCCGTCGGTATCGTGATGGACGACGTCGAGCACACGTGGCCCGAAGGGGGGTCGTTCGCCACCGTGCCGACGAGCTACGAGGGCAACGGCAAGACGGCCGAGTCGACGGCCATCGTCGTCTCCCACCGCGAAAGCGTTCCGGCGGAGGAACTCGCCCGCGCCCAAACCCGGATGGCCGACATCGTCGACAGCGAGGTCGAGGGCGACGCGATGGTGCTCGGGCAGGGCGTCATCGACGACGAACTCCGACGGTCCTCGTTCGACAGCCTCGCCGTCGTCGGGCCGCTCGCCTTCCTGTTCGTCCTCGTCGTGTTGGTCCTCGCATACAGGGACCTCTATGACGTGGCGTTGGGGCTGTTCGGCGTCGCCTTGGTGCTCGTCTGGACGTTCGGCTTCATGGGATGGGCAGGAATCACGTTCAACCAACTGTTCGTCGCCGTCCCCGTGCTGTTGATGGGGCTGTCAATCGACTACGCAATCCACGTCTTCATGCGCGCTCGCGAGGAACGGCCGCCGGACGGGGGCGACGACGTGGGAGGGTTCCAGTTCGGCGACGAACCCCGGTCGCCGTCAGTTCGGAAGGCGATGGCGACGGCGCTTGGCGGCGTCGGCGCGGCGCTGGCGCTCGTCACCATCACGACTGCAACGGGCTTTCTCTCGAATCTCGTCAGCGGGGTCGCGCCCGTCCGACAGTTCGGTCTCGTCAGCGCCGTCGGCATCGCCGGCGCCTTCGTCGTCTTCGGACTGCTCGTCCCGATTCTGAAAGTCGAGTTGGACGAGCGCCTCGAAGCCCGCGGCGCCGACAGGCGGG